>Ga0315288_10002759_pt1 | contig 22544 bp, 32 predicted proteins | sample YL17G11_20_MG_FD_203454 | JGI IMG/M metagenome (GOLD analysis project Ga0315288, IMG submission 203454) | Sediment microbial communities from Yellowstone Lake, YNP, Wyoming, USA - YL17G11_20 | ecosystem: Environmental > Aquatic > Freshwater > Lake > Sediment | place: USA: Wyoming | collected...
CTCCTCCCCGAGCCTCCTCTGGAACTCGTCGCATAGCCTGTCCGCGTCTGCCATGGCGGCGACGTAGGCTGGCGTGTCCTCCATCCTCTCCCTGCCCCTCACGAGGCCGAGCGCCATGAGGGCGCCGAGGAGGGCGCCGCAGGTCTCTCCGCGCCTTGCGACGCCGCCGGAGAGGACGGTCGCCGCCTTGAACGACTCCTGATCCCCGACGCCGAGCCCCTCCTGCAGGGCCAGGAGGACCGCCTGGCTGCAGCCGCTGTGCCTGTCGTTGGAGTGGGCCCTCCGCCTGATCTCGGCGATGAGCTTCTCGTCTGCCATGATGGAGCCTGAGGCTTCAGGGCATTTAAATCGTGATCCGTTGCCAGAATTCGGTAGACGTAGTCACTCACCGAATATCCGCGGCGCCAGCTCCATGTAGAGGCTGTAGTCCTGGGGGCCGTAGAGGACGAAGACGACCTCCTCTATGTTAGAGCCTCCCCGCAGGTAGTCCCTGACCGCCTTCACGGCGACGGTGGCGGCCTCCTCCTTCGGGTAGCCGTAGGCGCCTGTGCTTATGGAGGGGAAGGCGACGGACCTGAGGCCGTTCTCCTCGGCGACCCTGAGGGAGCTCCTGTACGCCTTGGCGAGCTCCTTCTCCTCGCCGTACCCGCCGCCCGCCCAGACAGGGCCGACGGCGTGGATCACGTGGCGGGCCCTCAGGTTGCCGCCGGTCGTGATGACCGCATCGCCCGTGGGGAGGCCGCCCTGGTAGCATGTGCGCCTGATCTCCCTGCACTCCTCGAGGATGCGTGGGCCCCCCGCCCTGTGGATGGCGCCGTCGACGCCTCCGCCTCCGAGGAGGCTGCTGTTCGCGGCATTCACGACGGCGTCGACGTCCTGGTTCGTGATGTCCCCCTGGACTATCCTGATGCTGGTCTTGCCGGCCCTCATCACACGATACTTGAGCGCATCTTTATATGATGGTTTCCCGTCGAGGTGCAGGTATGATCGGCCTCCACCTCACCATGGACGGTGTAACTGAGGCACCCGTCGACAGGGAGACGGTTAAGAGTGTTCTCCTGGAGCTCCCCGGCAGCATAGGGATGAGCATCCTCGCCGGTCCGGTGGTCGTCAGGGGCCGCCCCGACAACCCGGGCTGGACGGGCTTCGTCGTCATCGACAAGAGCCACATAAGCATCCACACCTTCGACGAGGGGAACAGGATAAGCGTCGACATCTTCTCATGCCTCCCCTTCGACGCCGATGAGGTCAGAAGCTACGTCGAGCGGAAGCTGAAATTGACGAGGCTGAATGTTAGACTGGTTACGAGGATGGAGGCTCCCTCGAAGGACGCCTCTCCGACGTAGATTGAGTCACTCAGCTGCTCGATGCGGAATCTGGCTAAGAGACCGACGCGAAGCCCGTCCGAAAGTCGCCACGGTTCAGAAATAGTATCAATGAGAGGCAGAACTGTGCCCGCAATCGTGTTAGCTAGGTTCAGGCAAATCAAGGCAACTTCAGGCAAACCGCGGCAAATTTGCCTGAAATAACCAATTCTATGACTAAATATGACTAAATTAGCTAAATGTACTGCATATTAAGCTAGAAACAATACGGTTATTAGCGGCGCTCCTGATAATAGGGAGACGAAAATTTACCCGCGGACATGGAGCAGGCGGAACTATTCAGGGCAGTCGTGGACATTTGCGTACTCATAATCGTGGCGGAGGTAGCTGCGTCACTGAACGCTCGCCTCAGGCTCCCACGGATACTCGGCACACTACTGACGGGCATCCTCTTCGGCCCCTACCTCATCGGGGGCGTCATCATCGGCGGCCGCCCCTTCATCGAGTACAGCGAACTCATCTACATCTTCTCCGAGATCGGCGCGGTCCTCCTCCTCTACGAGGCCGGTCTCCACATGAGGTTCTCTGAGCTGCTCCGGGCGGGGAAGGCCTCGCTTACGATAGCCGGCGTCGGCGTCATCGTCCCCTACTGCCTTGGGTTCGCCGCCTCCATTCTCTTAGGCTACGACCTCTACGTGGGGATGATCATCGGCGGAGCCTTGACCGCCACGAGCATAGCCATTAGCCTCAAGTCGATGGAGGAGATGGGGCAGCTCAACTCCCCGGAAGCCAAGCTCATCATCGGCGCCGCCGTGATAGACGATGTCCTCGCCCTCTCGATCGCCAGCGTGATACTATCAATGATCGCTGATCCTCAGCCGATGAGCCCCTTCACTGTAATACGCCTCATACTCACCACACTCCTGGTCTGGTTCCTCATGTCCGCCTTCAGCTCCCGTCTCGTGCCATGGATCGCGGGCTTGATGATGCGGCTTGAAAACAAAGACACCACCGAGGGCAACATTATTCCGATCTTCGCCATATTGACCTGCTTCGGCTTCGCCGGCGTCTCAGGCATCCTCGGCCTCTCCCCGCTTGTGGGCGCCTTCGTCGCCGGAATGGCGATAGCCGACTCAAAATACCGCGATGAAGTGGCCAGCTTCACAGGTAAAATCGGCGTCATCTTCGTGCCCCTCTTCTTCGTCGTCATGGGCGCTGGCGTGAACCCCTACTCGATCCTCACCGGCAACTTCCTTCTCATCCTAATCCTAGGCATCATCGCGGTCCTCAGCAAACTCGTCGGCTGCGGCTTGCCGGCCATGCACTTCCTCCGGGACAGAGAGAAAGGGCTCAGGGTCGGCTACGGCATGATCAGCCGGGGCGAGATAGGCCTCGTCATATCCAACATAGGGATAACGTACGGGATATTATCGGACGAGATCTACACGGCCCTCGTCATAGTCGTATTCTTTACGACCCTCATGCCGCCCTTCCTGCTCCGCCGATCATACCTAAAGGAACTTTCACAAGTCTCCCCCGACTCGGCCAATTTACCCCTACCCAAAGCCCTATACGATCTCGAAGGCTCGCTCAAAACGTCGGGAGGCCCCGAGAGCCGCCCTCTACAAGAAGATGTTCGAAAGGATCGTGGGGGCGGGGAGGCAGGAGCCCAACTCGCCGACGACGCCTCAATGGGCGTAATCTGCGACGACCCGGAGGCAGAGAAAGCGAGACGGCGAAACACTGCGCAGGTAGGAGAATGATCCGCGTCTCGGCTAAGCCCACGGTCTCCACGCTGATCACGGAGGATTTGACGGACCCCATGGCTAGTAAAATTCCGTACTCCTCGTCGAGGCCCATAAACATCTGCCTAAATCCGAGACTCGGCAAAAACGTCTGTAGGCGAAGCGGGGCCTAAAAAAGGTTTATTAAAAGTGATTCCCAACGCCTCTATGGTGTTCTAATGAGCAAGAAAGACCCGACTGTGGAGAAGCTCAAGGGGTACGCGAGGTTCGAGGAGGACTACGCGGTGAAGCTCGACAAGGACTTCAGGGGCCTCGGGAACGAGGCGCTCCGCGAGATCATAGACTCCGTCGCCATCGACTCCAAGAAGCACGCTGGCCTCTTCAAGGCATGCGCCTACATCCTATCCGGGAGGAGCCTCAGCATCACCGACACGGAGTACGACCAGCTCGAGAAGAGCCTGAAGGATCACGAGGCCGCCGAGGTCAAGATGCTCAGGCAGATCGACGGCCTCCTCAAGGTGATCAAGGACGAGCGGATAGTGATGATGCTCAACCACATCAGGGACGACGAGTACAGGCACCACGAGCTGCTCAGGAACCTGAACGAGGCCGTGATCAAGCGGGAGGTCATCCTCGAGAAGGACATCTGGAACCAGCTCTTCAGGGACGCGCTGACCCACGGACACGCCCCGCCCGGCCCATTCGAGGTACCCTAAGGTAGAGGGGCCCTCGCCCCCCCACTTTTCTGCATCATTCATTGGAAGAGCCGAGGCGCTCGAGGCTGATGGCTGACGCCGTCGCCCTAAGATTCTAGTATCCTGAGGAGGGAGGCGCCCTTCTCGGTGAGGGCGTAGCACCGGGAGGGGTACCTGCCCCTGGTCCTCCGCTCCGAGGCCACGGCTATGAGACCGCTGCCGAGGCAGTACCTGAGGTACCTGTTCACTATCCCGTACCCCCTCCCGTGCTCGGCGCAGAGCCTTGAGAAGTTCACCGGTGCGTTCCTCTCCACCTGCCTCAGGAAGGTGGTCAGGGTCCTCAGGTCGGGGTTCTCCATCGAAACACCATTTAGCTAAAATTAATTATTTATTAAAAGTAATATAAAGATTTTTAAACCAATGAAGTGTGAATTTAAACAGAATGTCCGACGACAAGAAGTATAAGTACCACACGGTCAACCTGCCTGAGAACCTCGCCGAAAAAATAGAGGAGGTGATCACCAGCGGAAAGCACGGCTACACCAGCGTCCCCGACTTCGTCAAGTCGGCCGTGCGCAGGTACCTCCGCGACCTGGGCTACCTGGTCTGACGGGCTCAGAGGCGGGCCCTGAGCCGGTGCCTGAAGTCGACGCCGACGCCCCTCCTGATGTCGTAGATGGTGTTCACGATCTCCTTGTGTAGCTTGTCCCACCTGTCCTGTCTTGAGTCTAGTTGTTTCATGAGTGGCTCGAACCAGCTCAGGCACTCGAAGACCCCCTTCGCGTACTCATACAACTATCTCACCCCCTAGGCCGGGAGGAAGCCGGTCCATATTAACATTCAGCATCTATTGAATGTAGAGGGGTGGTCGTAACTCCCCAGACTTTATACCTAATATTTTAGAAAATATATTAATAATTAGCTAAATAATACTTTACCGATCATCATGAGCAACCCGCCCAAGGCAGCAGTCTCCAGGGAAGAGGAGAGGCCGTGGAGGAGGCTCCAGAGGCCAGGTGTCAGGGCGCTGGGCACGGCGAGGAGGAGGACGAGCAGGGCCTTGACGGCGGGGGAGGCGGCCCATGATTTCTTCATGTCGGTCTCGGGCGGGTCCTCGATCCTCCTGTTGAGGCTGAGGGTCGCCCTGCCGTAGTCTGAGAGGGTGTACCTGTCGTCTCCGCCCTTCGTGACGAGTTCCCTGAGGCTGTCGAGGTGGTAGTTGAGGAGGCCGTTGTCTATGCCGAGGCCGTTAAGCACCTCGGTGTACGTCGACGGCCTACCCTCGATCATCCTGAGTATCCTCCTCCTGATCGGGTGGCGGAGCGCGTTGAAGATGGATGTGTAGGTGTCCTCCTCCGAGCCCATCATGTCACCGGGTAAGGGCTCTGAGCCTGGTTTTAAGAGGGTTTTCGAGAAGGAAATTTGCCTAGGAGGCGGCTTCGCGGTCCGCGTGCGTGGAGAGGGAAAATTCTCCCGGCCTGCTCGGTGTCACTCTATCGTGGCGTGCCTCTTCCTCAGCGCGTCCTCGTTCAGCCCGAGGCGCGCCATCAGCTCCGCGATGACGCTGTCCAGGAAGACCATGCAGGTGTCCTCGAACATGGTGCCCATCGGGGCGAGGCTCTCGTGCTCGCCGCTGAGCTGGCGGGCGTGGTACTCGTCCTCCTCCGCGATCTTCTCCCTCCCGGGGACCTCGACTATGATGTCCGCGGTCTTGCCGAGGGGTGAGTCCGGGCGGCTCGTCACCGCGAGGACGGCGGCGCCTAGCCTCCTCGCCATCTGTGCGACGGTGACGGGGAGCGTCGTGCTGCCGGAGCCCGAGACTACGAGGACCAGGTCCCCTCCCCCCACGTCTGGCGTTATCGTCTCGCCCAGGACGTAGACGTTGAAGCCGAGGTGCATTAGGCGCATCGCGAACGCCTTGCCGACGAGGCTGCTCCTCCCCACGCCGACGACGAGGACCTTCTTCTTCGCCTCCCAGGCCTCGAGGAGGGCCTCTATCATCCGCTCGACCTGGCTCCTGTCGAGCCCCTTCAGCGCCTTGGATATGCCCCTCGTAAGCTCGTTGATCGCCTTCTCCAGCGTCTCCATCCGCGGTCTCCCCGCCGAATACTTCTGAGGATGTGTTTAAAAAAGCGACCCCGACGCGGAGGCATTCTCGATCCAGACGCTTTCCCCGCAAGGAATTATGGGGTACATTCTCCTTCGTCTCCTCAAGGGAGGCTTCTCGCTCGATATGCCCTCGACCTGTGGTCAACGGTGTAGAGTGCGACCGTCCGGGCCGCCTCGTCTACTTGGTAGATGACGCGATAATCCCCGACCCTGAGGCTCCACTCCCCTTAGAGGTCTCCCTTCAGGGGTTTCCCGGAATAGGGGTCGTCGGCTAGGCCCAGAATCATCTCATCGATCCTCTCGGCGACCCGGGGGTCCAGACGAGTCATCACCCTCTCGAAGGCTCTAGTCGCCTTCAGCGCGTATCTTGCCAGCCTTCCTCAGCTCCTCCCTGAGCTCCGAGTAGTCCCGGACCCTGCCCTCGCGGGCGTCCCTGCGGGCCTCCTCGACCTCGCGCATTGTCTCGGGGCTCCCGGTGATCTCCAGGGTCTCGATGACCTCCTCGAGGAGGTCGCCGACGCGCTGGAGGAGCCGCCTGTCCTCCTCGGTTACGAGCTGGGCTTTGTCGTCCATCGACTGAATCTTGGATTCACCGGCTTTATCTCTATCTATGGGCGTGAGGCTTCTGTGGATATGTTTAAAGAAGCGACCCCGACCGGCGCTGCTCAGCTGTCAAGGGCTCGGCTGAGAGCCGTGAGCTGGCCTCGGCTCGCTGCGCCGACCTCTCCGAGGCCCAGCAGTTATGGGGGTGCTCAAATCCACACGGTTCGTCACCAGTGCATGGATGCAGGTTCCAGTTCAAGGAGCCACGAAGCGGGAATTTCTTGTAGAGAACCTGGGCCACTAAGACGATCGTTAGGCGTAGTCCTCCAGGAACTGGATCTCCACGTCGAAGGCCCTCCTCTCCATCTCCGCGAGGAGCTCCCTCTCCCTCCCGGCGAAGAGGGCGGGCACGGATAGGTGCCGCCCGAGGGAGAGGGTGAAGCAGTCCGGCAGCGAGACGGCTCTCTCGCACTTGTAGTCCGCCGCGCCGGCGACGAGCCTGGAAGTCTCCTCGACCATGAGGTAGCCGGAGGAGAGCAGCTTCTCGACCCTGGCATCCGCCTCCGCCCTCCCCAGGCCCCTGCACAGGATGTACCTCAGCTCGGTTAACGCCACCTCGTGCGTCACCGCGGCGGCGGACTCGTCCAGCAGGGCCTCCTTCAGAGCCGCCCCCCCTCCGGCCCCGTGGACGAGGTCGATGAGGGCGCTAGCGTCGACCGCGTAGACGCCTCTCAGTCCTCTTCTCGTCGAGCCTCCTCTCCTCCGTCAACGACCCCCTCGCCGCCTCGGCGCCGGCGACCGGGGCGCAGGCCTCTTCCAGCAGGGAGGAGTGCTTCCTCCGCTCCATGAGCAGGTAGCGTATCGCCTCGTTGAAGTCCACCCTGCGGCCCATCCTGGCTTGGAGCTCCGAGGCGTACCTCAGCAGCTCCCCCTTGACATCCTCCTTGACCGATATGGTGCTCATATTCAATATATCCGCTATATTCTCGATAGCGGACGTATTTTAGCGTTGCTGTGAACGCACGGAGACAGGTTGTAGGGTTGAATCCCGAGGAGCGGAGATTGAAAGGCGTCCGACGACGGGTTGTTTTCCGATTCCCGCGATTCTTGGCTAGGTATTCGAGGCCCCGAGGTATGTGGATAACGTGATCTCGTATGAGATGCAGTTGATCTCCTCGGTAATCACGTGGATGGGGAGGAGGTAGGGCTTCGTGAAGATATGCCTGTCCCTCTTCTGCGTCTCCATCCGCGGTCTCCCTACCGAATACTTCTGAGGAAAAGTTTAAAAAAGCGACTCCGACTGGCGTCGCGGCGTGGACCGGAAGCCATTTATTGATTTTCTCCTGAAACTAAAGTGCTCTAAGCCTTGTTCCTCGACTCGCCGTCTTCGGCCCTCGTCTACGGTTGCGCCGGGCCGTATCGATGTTTTTGCTGTAGGGCTCTATAGTCGTAGCTGACCAATTTAGATTCCTCGGAGGTAGTCGGTGAACCTTGGTGAAATGTACAGCATCCATTTCTCGTTGAGCGGCCCGGTTCTGCCTTTTTCTAGGTACTCAGGCTGTCCCTGCACCATGTTTTCTAGTCGTCGTAGTGTTTCCTGTGGTAGGTGTTTGTGGAAGATGCTGTTTTGCTGGAGGAGCTTGAGGATGTACCCTGTTTTCCGTGTTAGGGTCTGGTTGACTCTTTGTTCTAGTAGTTGTGCGACTTCGTCGTAGTCTACGCCGCCCAGGCTTTCGAGGCTTTTCAGGGTCTGCTCCCATCCTCCGACGTGTCGGGGGTTGTCTAGGCACTCGATGAGGAGTCGTTCTTTGCCGCATACCTGGACGGGGTGTCCTCTGTAGTTGACGGTTTGGATGTTTGTCCAGGTGTCCTGCGTGTAGATGGGGGTGTACGTGTTGCCGTCGTAGCGGAACTCCCTGAACCTGTGCCTGGGTTTTACGCACACGTGTGTCTGGGCCCTGTGACTGTACGCGGTTCCGTGGAGCCTCAGGGCGGGGTAGTAGCCTAGGTAGTATTCGGGTCGAAGCTTTGATGCCGCTATGATGGGGTCGGCTGCGGGCTTCCCCGTGAGGGGGTCGATGGCGGTGTAGAGGCCGCGGCGAATGCGGTCTATCTTTCCTTGCTTTAGGAGGGGTGTGATGATTTTGTCGTAGACGTATTTCTTTGTGGCGTCTCCGATGATTTCTGTGGTTCTTCCCGTAATCTCGTCTAATGTAGCTGTGTTTTGTCTTAGTAGCCATGTATGGATGGCTTCCAGATTTGTTTTACTCATATTGATCGTTATACCCCTTTTTATGGCGTATTATGATCAAAGAGATAAATAATCGTTTCTGTTTATGGGAGTTAAACCCCGTTCTTTAAGGTACTATGCTCGATAGGAGGAAAAGGATCCTTTTTCTTTCAAGGTTTCCTCGACGCTATTCCTGTTCTAGGGTGTCTGCTGCTTTTTTATTTTGTCCTGGAAGATATGTCTAAGTCCTGAGAGGTGGTTGAAGAGCTCGGTCGTGAGGACATCCTCGGTCCCGTATTTGATTGTGTGGCCTAACATGGGGTTTGGAGCTCAGTTCAGGTTCATTCGTCGCTTCATGAGGACGATTTAAAGAGAAAAGCCGAGTTTATACGAATGCTTTATCTTAATCTGAGTGCGCTCACGGGTTGACACTCATCTCCACGCTCTCGCCCCAGACAAGGGGAACGTAGCGCATCCCCGTATCCTGAGGAGTCATATGGCTGAGCCAGAGGTCGCCGTCCCGCTCCTGCCCGAGGGCGTTACTGAACATGGCGTAGTCGAGGATCTCCCTGCCGTGGCCGAGCTCGTGGAGATGGAGGGGAACCATGACGCGGCTCTGCGGGGCGAGCTCGTAGTAGTCCTCGGCGCAGATCTCGTCGACGTAGTGGACTAGGTAGAGGTCAACCCGCTTACCCGAGAGGTCAGGCTTCGAGCCGGTGAATGTGCCGTCCCCCGTGTGAAGGATGCCGAAGCCCGAGGCCTCGACGTAGAACCAGTCCGTCGGCGTCGCCGAGAAGGCGTCGTCCGGTCTATTCGGGTACCTGTGCTCGGCGGGGTAGGTCGTGATCCTGACGCCCTTCACCTCAATTGTTCCCCCTGGCTCCACCCCGACGAGTGCCTGGGCGGCCAAAGATGATCCGGTGAGGACTTTGACCATGCTCTCCCCTCCGGGGTCCCTGACTATGTTGAGCTGATTCGCGTAGTCGATCCTGACCCTCTCGTCGGCCACGACTATCTTCGCCCCGGTCTTCGCCGCAGCGGCCGCGACCTTCGCGTCGAGGTGGTCTCCGTGTGGGTGGGTCACCAGGAGTACGTCGAGGAGCCCGCCGACGTCGGCGATGGAGGGCGCCGCGTAGCTCCCCGCCACGTCTATCCCGACGATCGCGTCCGCCGTCTTGACGACGACTCCCATGTTGTATATGTACCAGACCCTCATGCTCCCCTCTGGGACGCTGGCGGAGCGGATCTCCTCGATGGCTCGCCTCGTCCTGAGTTCGAGCAGATTCGCCACCTCGCCCTGAGTGACCAAGGTCACGGGAAAGTTCTTGGAGATGAAGTCGTCGAAGCCGAGAAGCAGGTCCCTGCGACCCTCCGGGCTGCTCCCCGGCGGGGTCTTCACTATCCGTTCATCTAAGGCGTCGGCTGGGCTCTTAATCAGCTGCTCGGGCAGGAACGGCGTCTTCAGCCAGATGACGACGCCGAGTGCGGCGATCAGGGCTACCGAGACGAGGATCAGATGATATCTATTTAATCCCATGACGGCGGCACTTCGATATGTCCCTATTTTTCTGGTGCGCCTCATGAACCTGCCTATGCGTTCCGAGGCTATTCAATTTCTGCGGGTGCATGAAAGAAGTTAAGGCGTCGCGTGCGCCTTCCTCGAGTTTTTCGCCGGGGAGCTCCCGCTTGTACTCTGGGCGGGAGCCCTTCTTCCTCTGGGCTATGAGTATTTGTCCGTCTCTCTCGATGATCCCGGCGGTTACGACGACCATGTATTCTCTTCGATTCTTTATGGTTAATGAGGGCTTTCCTGGATCCTAGGATAGATCGATTGACACCCCGTTTTTCACGTGTGTAACGTTGTCGAAATGGTCGGTGAACCATTCTGGTTGTTGTGTGTGGATTGAGATGATCTTGTCGGGGTTGATCTCTTCGATGACTTTGACGAGGTCGTTCTGGGAGAGGTGGCCTGAGGCGTGAAAGCCTTTAATGAATTCGGGTTTGGGTGGGTCACCCGTCATCTTGAAGCCGACGCTGTGGAGGTTGAAGAAGTTCAGCCATTGACAGAGTCTCTGGAAGTCGAATTCCTGCTCTTCGCTGTGGGCTTCGCTGCTGGAGTAGATGTATGATCCACCCTCTGGCTCGCGCGCGTTCTGGAACTAATATGAGAATTTGTCCTCAACATAAATATGCTAAGTATTAAAAGTAGAATAGATGAAGAAATAATATTGACGATTGGGTTAGTATGGAAGAGATAGATGAAGCTTTTAACTGGCTCGTGCTGATTCTGGGCACTTTAGCTGCAACTTTGCTTGAAAGCCTGCATCTGTATCCTTTACCATATACCCCCTTTCACCTAAAATAGAAATACAATTCATGAAATTGCTTTTTGTCCCCTTAATTGTACTTGTTATCTCTTGGCTCACATCGCATTTAATTCAAAATAAAGAAATCAGAATCGTATTGAAGACTTTTTCATGGATCTACGCGCTTATGCTCTTAGTGATCGACCTTCTATTCTTTCTAGGCATTATCTTGAGTTCAGATATTCGGAGATCACCGCCAGTAATGGGGACATTCATTATACCTAGTTTAGTCTATTTAGTCGCCATTCGCAAGCGGTATAAACTAATATTTCCAGATTCAAAATTTCTCAACAGCAACATAAGGCAAGTAGTCTTCTGTGTAGTGATAACAATGATCACCATACTTCAGGTTGCGGCTTCAGCCCCGTTAGTATGATTCAAATCCTCTCAATGTCATTGTACTGGAAGTGAAATCTCAAGAATATTAACCGAATTTCAAACCTACCTTCAGGAGTCGATACACCCGAGGGGCGAGCCGGAGGCGAGCCCTGTCCGTTTAGTGTGTGTGTGGGATAAAATTATGGCCCACACACTAATTTTCTTCTTCTTTCTTATCCCGTGCGCGGCTCCTACTTTTAAAGACTTTAAATTCTCGATTCTTGAGAAGGAGGTAATTCAAAATTCTCACTATATCTTCTTGACAGCCTCTGCGGTCTCCTTAGGGAAGTCCCTCAGGAGACTCTCCAGGATGGCCCTGGCGATGTATTGTTTAAACTCGGATTCGTTCATGGCTGGGCTGTAGATCCAGTGGTATCCACCCTTCCCCGTCCTCTCGACTCCCTTGAGGACCCCTGCCTCCCTCATGGCCTCGAGGAAGTTGATGACGCTGGCGCGGCTGATGGTGTTGGGCTTGAGCTCGGCGTTGACTCTGTCCCATACGGCTTTGGAGCCTAGGCCTTCGGGGGTGGCCCAGATGGCTCTGAGGGCGAGCTCCTGGTAGTCCTTGAGGACGGCTCGTAGGCCTGATTCGGCGGTGTCGTACTCTATGTTTCCGTTCATCGTATTAGGACTCGAATCGAGTTTTATATTTAAATATTTTTGTATGCATTGAGGGGAGACTTGATAGAAAGTTCGCGCGCGCAGCGGACGATAATACTTGAGTCTAAATCACCGACATACCGAATGTGAAGTCTAGATCGGCTGCGGCTTGTCTAATAGTAGTAACATTCGTGTCATTATCGGGGCTGTGCGTAGATGGCTTTGGTCCTCAGCCTGCGCAGAAGAAGGAGGGCACTTTTTTCCATTTCTCGGTTTTTCTGAAGCGGATGGAACCCGAAGGGATAGAAGCATACATCGAGGTCCTCTTTAACGAGTTTCCCTTCGAGGCTCAGTCAATCACGGTCTCTGTTGAACGGCAGCAACTGTTCATGCTTAGCCCGGCGAAGATTGATCTCCAACCAGACGAGTTCAATAGACGTGTTTACAGGGGAAACATGACGACGTTCTTCTATCCTGAAGGGTCGACAGAGCTCTATCCGATGGACGCATACCTTCTGGACTTCAACATCACGGTATACGTTAGAGTGCCGGAGAAGACGGAGGTTCCGGGGACTTTCATCGATCAGAGCAATGTGTGAGTGGGTTTCCGATGCTTGATACCCGGCTTGGATGAGGTCGTGGAGCGTGGAGCGTCCCAAAGCGGGGTTTCCTCCATAACCTATGATGGGAAGGGCGTTCACTTGAATTCAAGGGTCTACCTTCAAAGATGGTTTTCAAGTCAACTCATCATGTCTGTGCTGATCATTTCGTATTTGCTCCTGGGCAGCCTGCTCCTCATCAGGCCGGACAAGCTTGAGCAGAGGCTCTCAGTGTGCCTGACACTGTTCCTATTCGCCATATCGTTCACCTTCACGATCGATCCTCCTCCTGTCTATCAGGCAAGAGCGACGTTGGGTGAGACCCTGACCTTTTTCCTGTTGATGGGGGCTGGACTGCTCTCGGTTCTGAGTGTCATCGAGAGAACTGTCTTCGAAGCGAAGCCAAAACTCGAAATCCTCCAGTATCCCATCGAAGGGTTCGTCTTGTCCCTGCTAAGCTTCGCCCTGTACTCGCAGCTGGCTTACTATGCAGGTCTGGTGAGACCGTATCCGACAGTGCAGTATCATCCCTAACAGCCGTTATTTTTGTTACCGCAATCCTCTATGGATACCTCGCCAAAACCATTCTATTCTTGGCATTCAGGATGCGAAAGAAGGGTTCAGCAAACAGCGCGCGCGAGCGCGTGTAAGGACATCTAATTAGATATGGTCCCTGACATTGCCATTTTATAGACGTAGCACGTCGTATTCGCGCGCGCCTCTGATCAGAACTTGGAGAAGGCCCTCAGCACTCTACGTATCTCGCTTGGCTCTACCCCGAGCACGCCACCCACCTCCCGGATCTCCTTCTCCTTGACACCGCCAATCACCGCCTCCGTCTTCTCATCGGGGTAGACGTTTTGAAGGAGATCGCGCATCTCCTCTAAGCTAAGCCCAGAGTGCCAGATCAGAGCGTAGATGTCGGCGATGTCCTTCAACCTCTTGTGGCTGTGAAGCCGGATCATGGCTGAGTTCAGCTTAGTGGCCAGCAAGAGGTGCGGCGCTACAACCTTTACTTCGATCCCGCCGATTGAATGTGTCTTGAATAGGTCTCCGCTGAAGGCGGTCTCGAGTAGGGGCTCGTCGATGGGTGTGAAGCCGAAGATCTCGGACATGAGAGGGTGGATCCGGTCCACCACTGGGTCCACATACAGCTTCACCACGTCGAAGGCCGACTTCGCGTCGGCTTCCTCGGGGGATAGGGGTCTCAGCGACTCGTGGTCGAAGTCCCTGTAGAGCCTGAAGGACTGGGACTGGAAGCCCATGCCTCGCATCCTCCTTAGGAACGAGCCGAACACCGATGCCCTTAGCTCTCCCCCGCTCCAAGTTGTATCCACGCGGAAGCCTACGTCGATATCCATCGACCCGATGTATTCCCTCCCGGTTGCGGCTCTGTAGCTCTCGTTCACGGTGAGGAAAACAGCCCAGCCACCCAGGAGGCAGGGCTCCGCTTCGCCTCTGAATAGCTCTTTTAGATATCTGTGGGAGAGATCGACTTCACCTGAGGGGTACAGCTTCTTTCACCGCCTTTTCGAGGAGCATCTCCGCCGCCTCGAAACATACGCCTCCTTCTAGGAGGAGGTCCACGATCAGCTGCGGCTGGGAGACGATCTTGATTCCGTTCACAAGTCTCGAGGCGTAGAAGACGTGTTCCTCGTCTATGAGTAGCCTAAGGTTACCCTTACCCTTCAGGCCTCTCCCTGTGAGTGCCTTGCCCCATGTATCCTCTTCGCCGAGTTTGATGTATATGTCTGTCCGTGAGGGGAACAGGTAGCCCTGTGTGATTGCTTCGGCTCTGTAGGTTGTCAAGGCGTAGTCTAGGCCTATTTCTCTTAGTAGTTTCTCGGGTTCCTGCACCGTGTAGTCGATTGTTTTGATGGGGCGGCGGATCGAGACCCATGTCTCTATCAGCCGTCGGTAGTCGAGCACCCGGGTTCCCTCTATCAGGTGGTCGTGCTCCAGCTGTTTCAGGTACTCGTGCACCCATGGGAAGCCGCTTTCGGTCAGCTTTGCGACTCGATATTTTGTCAGTGTGCCCTCGGGGTTGTTGAGGAGCACTCTCAGGATCCTCTCCTTGATTTTTCCTCGTTTCTGGGGGCCACTCAATGATTTTACCGATATATCCGTGAAGACCTCTATTTATAAATCTAACCGATATATCGGCAACTTCCACTGCTTAAATACGTTACCGATATATGCTCGGTCGAAGAAGCTGGCCTCTCTGCTCCACCCTGTCGAGGCTAAGGTCTCAACGGATGAAAGCTACTGCTTTTCTCGTCTCCTCTGGGAAGTCCCTCACAGGTTTCCTAATATTGTCTTGGCAATGAACTCCTTGAACTCGGCCTCGTTCATAGCTGGGCTGTAGACCCAGCGGTGTCCTCCCTTCCCCGTCTTCTCTTCTCCTTTGAGGACGCCCATCTTCCTCATGGATTCGAGGAAGTTGATGACGCTGGCTCGGCTGATTGTCTTGCCCTTGAGCTCCACGTTAACCCGATCCCGCACCGCCATGGAGCCGAGGCCCTCCGGGCTCGCCCAGATCACCCTGAGCGAGATCTCCTGGTAATCCTTCAGGATCGCCCTCAGGCCTGTTTCCCTTGCATTAAACTCGGTACCGTTCTTCATAGCTCAGTGGCGTATTGTAACCTTTTAATAAATATATCTGATTAATGGGGAGCTGACTGAGAAAAAATGGTTAAAAGCGTTGAAAGAACCTTTTCAAGGTCGTTATAATTAAGACATACGATTCTTTTTTAAATGGAAGTAAAAAAATGGATGTGATTTTACCTTTGTATCATGTTTATTATTCTCTGCGCTTCGGAGGTCAACAGGTCTGCTTGTTCGCTGGTTAATTTCTTGTTACTTTGAGCTTTGACTTCGCTGATGAAAGCATTAAGTTTGTTTATCGCTGCGTTTTGCTGTCCCTTTTCCAAGGATTGGATGGCATTCTGTAGTTTTGATGTGAGACTGTTCTCTGTGCCCTTCGGTAGGTTCCAAGTCTCGATGGTTTCAACTAACCCTTGATACAAACCATTCAGATAATATTGATGGATTTCTTCAGCGGTCAAGGCTCGATTGAAGATCGCAACTTCATCGATCATGCCACCAAAAGCTTCACCCTGCGGACCCGGGGGCTCCGTCCACGTTCCGACTACCCAGCTTACAAATTCAAAATTGTATAAGGGGGCTGTAAAACTTTTTTCAGCAAGGAGATTACCGTCCCAATAAAGCGAATATTTCAATGCAGTAGTGTCTCGTATCAGAGTAACAAAGTGCCATTGATTATCAAACGTATTTACAGGTGCGGTGAAACCACCTGGTGGCCAATCGATGAACCAAGGCATTTCTTGGCCCTGTACTCTTAGCTTATCTGTAAAGGCTTGGAGTTGCAAATCGCCCGCGCCAGGTGGCGGCAGATCAGTTGCTCCGATAAGGAGTGGCCAGCCAGCTACATCAACCGTATTCTTGAACCAAAGAGTTATTGTTAATGGGGAGGTTCCTACAGACCACACATTCCCCAAATCAACATAATCGTCAATACCATCAAATGTCAACGCACCTCCCACGATTCCCGTTGTCCAAGTTGCTCCATGTATTATTCCTTGATCTTCATCGACAGAATCGTATACAACACTTCCATTACCTTCATCAAACTTCCAATAAGAAACCATTCCCATTGGCTGTTGTGAAAACACAGGTATTGTGCATAAAGTGACGATCAGAAGCAACATTATTGATGTACTTAGAATCGTCTTTATTTTCATTCTCTTCCTCTCCTTCCTCCTTTTCCAGTTGGAAAGCTTCATAGTCAAGAAAAGACTCGGCACTATGAATTTACTCAAAGATGTATTTAGGTTAAACGGAACATTGTTCTGAAAGTACAACTAGAAGTAATACGATAGGTGCCACCGAGGACTTGGAAAAGCTTTCTCAAGAATCTGGACCTAAAGCTCATACTCTCTTAGGATCCTGCGCAATCAGTGAAAATCACGGTTCGCCTGCTTCTGTTACGGTGATTTTCTTCTCTCCAACTTCGAAGCTAATCATGACCATGGCAGATGATCTGACCTTGAATGGGAACATGCTGTCCTCAGCTAGGTCTTTAGGGATATACAATAGGTACTTTCCGTCCTTTCTTCTGAATAGTCTTCCCACTGCTTCATTAACCATAAAATAGCACCTATGTTTACTTCTAGAAATGGACCCTCGTATTTAAAGGGGTAATAGTAAGCATATTTCGGGCGTGAACGCCCTTGAGGCGCTGCCTTCATTGAGCCATTTATTCACCTTTATCCTACAAAACGTATCTATACGTCAACAGGTGAACCAACCATCATGAGCCCACGCGTCGTCTCCGCCTTCGAGTGGAGGGAGGTAGACGGGCTCTACACCTGCAACCTTCTACTTTATGATCACGGCTACACAAGCCTCCACCTCACGCCAGGCTCAAAGCTCAACTTCAGCATCCAGCCGGGGCGCCGCTGCATCGGCTACCATCAGCTGACCGGTCAAACCAGCCCAAACGAATGGAAACGGCTCACACCTTGTCCGACCTCCTCACGCGCCACAGAAGGCCCAAGGTGCCCTTCATGCGCAGCCAGAGACGCAGCTGCACCTTGCCTACGTTGTTCAGGTAAAACCTGTACGGCTCCCAATCCTGTCCGGGAGGCGTGTGAGAACTCGCAGGCGTACGTCTACCTCGCAGCGTTCGGCGGGGAGGTGAAGGTCGGGGTCACTCAGGGTGGTAGGTTCGTGACGCGGTGGGTTGAGCAGGGTGCTGACGTTGCTATGCGTGTCCTCACCGGTAATGGATCGGAGGTAAGACGACTGGAACACGCCATCCACACGCGTCTAGGCGTATCCGAGTCCGTGCGAGCCGGAGCCAAGGTCTCAGCCCTCGGCAAAGAGGACAAAACGAAGCTGGCTTTACGATTACTTGAGGATACTAGGGAGAAGATCCACGCTGTCGCTTCTCCGGATCAACGCTTCCACGAGGATCCGTGGATTCTACTTTCCCACTACAATATCCCGGCTCTCAAGCAGAAGCCCATTTCTCTCAGGGTTGAAGATGGTGTTGATGTGGCGGGGGAGGTGGTTGGAGTTAAGGGGCCTATTCTGCTTCTGAGGAATGGTGGGGTTTACTTTGCGCTTGGTCTGAATGCACTTCTTGGGAGGAGTGTCGAGCTCACAGATGGTAAGGCTAGGAGTCAAACAGGGCTTGAAACCTTTTTTAGAAAATAAGTTGTATGTATTTAGCTCATGGACGTGGTTTCCTCGTATTTGGTGCTCTTTCAGCGAAACAAGCTTGAATTTTGGAGTTTTTTCTCTGCTTATTAAACGTAGAATCGAAACATAATAAGGCCTCTTTTTAACACTTTAAACCCATTTCCAAGTTATTGATTATTACAAGCTAAATACATACGCCTCTAGAAATTTATAATCCAAGTTAGATATTCCGATTGAGGGGGGCACTTGCCGTCGGTAAAGAATAGAATGGATGATATGTTGAAGACCGTTGAAGAAGCGGGCAGCAATGGAATTGAGGTGAGGGAGTTGCTAAGAATCTATTATGAGAAATGGGGCTTCAGACTCGCCACCATCAAGGGATACATCTCTGACCTTGAGGAGGTGGAGAAGGTCAGAGTTGTAGGAACCATGATCTATCATTTCAGTTATCAGTCTCCGAGAGGTCTAGTTCGTTCAACAAGATGAAACAAAAAATCGCGTGCGTGGGTGGAATTGAGTGGTGGGACCGGTGAAATCTATCCCAATTTTTCGGGGCGGAGGGTGATGAGAGAATAAGGAAGAGAAGGAGGGAGTCGAGAAAACTAAAGAGCTTTTCAGTCTTGTAGTGCATAGTGTCGTGCGGTGGGTGACAAATGGCGGATGAGAGGCAGAAGATTCAGAGGGTCAAGAGGATTTTAATTGAGAAGACGGCTGTTCTCGAGGAGGACGAAAGAGAAGCCTGCCTCAAGCTTTGGAGGGCCGTCGCTAGGAAGATGAAGATAAGGGGGAAGCCTGAGAGCTGGGCGGCAGGCGTCTACTATACGTATTGCCGGATGATCTTAAAAGAAGGAGTTTCCAGAAAAAGCGTCGAGGAGCTGTTCACCGTCTCACAGGGGACGTTCACGAGAATATACACGGAGATTAAAAAGTTGCTGAACCTCGGCATATACGATAAAAGGTTTACGCCCTCCAGGATTTACGGGGAAAGCCCTTTAGTGGAGCTGGAGGAGGCTCTGAGACTCATCGATGAGAAGGAGCCTGTTACTAGCTACTTCGAGGTCAAGGAGAAGAGGAGGGACGGGATTCTACTCGTCGACCTGGAAGATGGCAGAGAATATCTCGCCAGGGGAAAAACGGCTCTCCGGAAGTTGAAGGTAAGTCAGATTGTACATTCATCCCTCTACCCCAACGTCGACGCCTACATCTTCTCCGGCGTAGTAAAGGTTTTCAATCCCGAGGACGCGAAGCATAGAGCCTTCATAGAATCGGTGAAAGACTACTACTCAGGCAGGTACATAGGGAAGGCTCTGGAGATCCAAAGGGACCTATGCAAGGCCTGCATTGATTATTTTGGCTCAACCGACCCCGTCTTCGAGAACGCGAGAGAGGCCGAGGAAGCCCTTAACACTTTCATGAGGTGGTACAGCCAAGAAAGAAAAATCCCCGGGAGGGGGAAGACCCCGGCTCAGACCTACCTTGAGGACCATGGGAGACTTCCAGATATGCTGGAGATGAAGCTTCCACGAGAGCTCCTTGAAACTGAGGGGGTGGAAGTGGGATTGATCTTCGACGAGACCGGAGGCATATACATCCTGCCGCACTACGGCGAGGTAAAGGAGCTCTTCCAGGGAGACTTCAGAAAGGTTCCAAGTTACCGGAGTCTAGTGAGAACGTTGGTGACTGAGGAAGGGTTCGTCCCCCTGTTCCTGATCAGAAAGATGATCAACGAGAATCCGGAGCAGGCTGTGGAGGCGTTCGCAGCCACTTACAAAAAGGTGAAGACTCTTAAAGATGTCTTCAAACTCTTCGAGAAACACAGATCGGACTGGAATAAGGAGCCTGAACCAAGCGTAATCCCCGTGAGATAAAGGGAGCGTTAAGAAGAGGACTCTTGTTCCTCTGAAAGTAGTTCGTCGCCAGCTGAAAAAGAGTTAATTGGTTTTGAGTAAACCAATTGAGTGGATACTTGTGGTCAGGAGAAGGGTGGCGAAGGGCGGTAGACGGCTGAGGGACGAGTTGAGGAGGCTGCTGGATGAATATGAGTATCTTCTTACGGTGGCTGAGGTTCTCGGCATACACGTCTCAGATGAGGGGGAGATACTTAGGGATATCCTCGACCAACATCCCGAGTACGCCGGCTTCGGGCCTGGAGAAGAGGTCGAGATGGAGGATGGAACGACGATGAACCCGAGATTACATATAGCCGTCGAGGCTGTTGTCCAGAGCCAGATGGCGAAGGACGAGCCGCCGGAGGCGAGGGAAACCTACGTATCTCTTTTGAGTGAGGGGGTGGACCCCCATGAGGCACGCCACGCCATCGGCCGCATCTTCACCGGCGTGGTCTGGCTCATACTTGAGAACAGATTGACCGCTGATCCCGGCACCTATTATCGCAACCAGCTGAGGGACCTTAAGCGTCAGAAACTCAGCCATCAACATTGGTTTCCGAGGTGAAGCTGACAAGATGCTCATGTTGAAGGTTGGTGATGATGGCTCTTGGGAAGAACTCTACTATGGTGACTTCGAGCCGCGCGCAGGCGGATTCAATAATTATGAGTTTTTGGGCTAATGATACGCTTTTCAGCCAGCCACCACCCCCATCCCCAAGTACATCCAGCTCAAGACCCCTCCGAAAACCATAAACGGAGGACAACCCACACCTCACAGGGCATCCCAGAACCAGTAGAGGCAGAGCATCCTCTAACCAACCCCTCCACCCCGACTCATCCCTTCACGCGAAGAAGGTCACGGACTGCCTTAGCTACGGCCTCCCAATCCCGTAGGCGGCGATACACACCGCGTAAGCCACCATCAACACCAGGCCCACATGGATGCAGGCGTTCTCCAGTCCCTGCCACGTCAGCCGGCGCGCGCTAAGCAGCTAAAAACACATACACATCGAGATACGCCCGTAAATGTTTTGAGTGCAGATGAAGACCGGCCACATTCGATGAAGGATAAAACGGGTCAGGAACCCACTCTATCGAGGAACTGTCTCACCAGCACCTCGAACTCCTCAGGCCTCTCCTGGGGAATCATGTGACCCGCCCCCCTGACCACCACCGCCTCTAGATCCGGCAGGATCCCCTCCATCCTCATCCTCGCCTCAGGGGTGACGAGGGTGCTCTCCTCACCGATCAGCAGCAGCGTGGGAGCCCTCATCCTCTCGACGTAGGGCCAGAGGCCGACTGCCAGCCCGCCCCTGATCACTTCACCCGTCGGCTTAAGCCTCAGCCTCCCACCATCCCTCCTGAACGCGTATCTGAGACGGTTCGCCACATATTCACGCGTGAATCCAGGGTACCTCTCATTCAGGTAGGCCCTGGCCTCAGCCTCGTCCTCGAAGAACTCGGGGGGAGCCGGGCGAGCAGGCCTAGCCGTCGAATCGAAGGGAGCTATGTCCACCAGAGCGAGGCCCCTGAACTCCTCAGGGTGCTCGGCCGCCAGGATCATGCCCATCATCCCTCCCACGCTGTGGCCGATGAGGACGCTGGGGTAAAAACCGAGCTGCCTGTAGCATCCCCTCATGATCTCGGCGTGCTCGTCGAGAGGGATGGGCCGGCTGGGGGTCTCAGAGTCCCCGTGGTCGAGGATGGTGAGGCTCAGGATCCGGTGGGTCTCCCCGAGGGACTCGGCTAGGAGGTCCATGCTGTGGGCGTCCATCCCCATGCTGTGGATGAGGAGGACCCGGGGGCCCCTGTCGCCCCACATCGCGTAGTGGACCCCGTAGCCGTAGCTGCTTAAGGTTCCCTCCTTCATGAACATCGTTACATTATGGGGCGCATCCGTTTAAAGTCTGACGCTTCAGAGGTCCCCTGCATGCCTGTCACAGGGCCGCTGGATTATCTTACCAGCTTCCTCGTCCCCTCATTTCAGCACCCCTGTGTCGTCTCCCTCGGTCCGCCTGTGGTTGTGCGCTTCTACGAGAAACGTTCGAGGAGCCGCAGCATTCGGGCAGCATCCCTCAGTTCCGGCGAATAAAGATGGCCTCCTCTGACACTTGAGGTGAAATACGTAGAAACCGGGCTAAATTTTTCTCTTCGAAGAGATCGTGTACCTAACTACAACTGCGCCGACCTCATCGGGCCTGCCAGATAAACCGCGACGTTCGTCCGCGCGCGCGCGTCGCGCGGCACGCGACCATTACCTCGCCAATTGTTTCTCTTTACGCTTTCTTCTTTTCTCCTCTCTCTCCTTCTTGGTCATTGGTTTGTTCTTAGCGGTATGCATACCCAATTCAATCGCCACATAGAACTAGTCGGAATGGATAATAAATAAACCTATCAAGCGATGATGGCAGCAATTTGCGCGCGCGACTATATCTTAATATGCACTCGGACAACTGAATCAACCGTTATATGTCCTATTCTAAGGAAGGGAAATGGATCGTAAGGGGCTGGGTCACCGCCTCAGAGTGTTTTGGCTGCAGGAATAAACTTGGCCACAGGGTAGAGGGGGGAAGGATCTTCATCCTTTGCAGGGACAATTGCAACTATCATCCGCTGGACAAGGATAAAGTAAAAGGAACCGCGGATAAGATTAAAGATAATAATAAAGGAACTTTAAGTCATTTTTAATAGAGCTTAAGCACGCGCTTATTTTCGTTAAATACTACTATTTTGTAGCTCCGTTTGGTTTCTACCTCAGCATTTGGTCTCCGATGGGTTTGGCTTCTACCACTGTATTGAGCGTGCACCCACGAACAAGACTCACTACTTTTTCAAGACGATT
>Ga0315288_10002761_pt1 | contig 22534 bp, 22 predicted proteins | sample YL17G11_20_MG_FD_203454 | JGI IMG/M metagenome (GOLD analysis project Ga0315288, IMG submission 203454) | Sediment microbial communities from Yellowstone Lake, YNP, Wyoming, USA - YL17G11_20 | ecosystem: Environmental > Aquatic > Freshwater > Lake > Sediment | place: USA: Wyoming | collected...
AGTTCTATCCCCCGCCTTAATACTGGTCGCCTTTGTGGGAGCCATCCCAATAATTAAAGTGTGGATTACGGGAGGTACTGTTTAACTTTGGTTAACACCTTGGTGCTATACTCCTACAATGCTTATCCTCCAAGGACAACTCATCTCGAAAATCTCTACTCCTTCAAGAACTACTCCGCTAACCACCACGTCTACTACTTGAATCTGGCAACACACAAATCCATACCCAGATATATACATGACTTCCCATGGAGGCTCATTATCATTCACGACTTATTCCTATCACAGAGACATTCGAGGGGCTGTTTCCCAAAGGTGGCAAAGAGAGTGTCCGCCTTTCTTCAGTCAGCCAGTGCCACAAAGGTTATGACTGTGCAAGATGAGTTCATTAATATGGACTTGGTCAATGATTTCATCCACCAGAATGGAATCAGCCATGTCTTCTCAGCAGCCAACCCATCGGAGTGGTCAAAACTTTACAAGGATGCAGATAAGCTAAATATTGAGCAAGTTCTTACAGGCTATATAGACGATAATGCCATACGCAAAGCTGCCCAATATAACCAGGAGACAAGACCGATAGATATAGGTTATCGGGCTTCTCATCCTTCATTATCTCTAGGGGCACACGCTCTGTTAAAATATACCATAGCCGAGGCATTCAAAAGCAAAGCGGCAGGACTGAAAATTGATATCTCCAACGACCCCAAAGATGTCCTTACGGGAGATGACTGGTGCAAGTTCCTGCTTTCCTGCAAATATCAACTCGGGGTAGAGACAGGTGCAAGCATACTCGACTGGGACGGTAGGCTCATGCAGCAAGCCCACCACGGCAAAACACAATTCAGTGAAGAGGGCAATCTCAGCCTCAAGGCAATCGGCCCGAGACACTTCGATGCGTGCGTCACAAAAACATGCCAGATACTTGTCGAGGGTGAATACAGCAGCATCCTGAAGCCTTGGGAGCACTACATCCCACTCAAGAAAGACTTCTCTAATATAGACGAAGTCCTAAACTTAGTGCGAGAAGATAAGCTGAGAAAGTCTATAGCGGAAAGGGCTTATAAAGACATCGTAGCATCAGACAACTGGAGCTATAGAAAGTTCGTGCGGCAGGTTACCTTACCTGCGCAGGATTCTGGTGCAGATATAAGAATTGGCAAATGGCTTGATAGACGCCTATTGTTAGACGACAGGCTGTCATGGCTGACAATCGCTTTCAAGTCCCGCCTGTGGCAACCTGTGGCGATAGTCTATTATAAGTTGTCGCTTTTGCTATATTCTATATTGAAGAGGATAAATGCCAAAAACAATAGTTAGCCTTACTACACTGCCCGTGCTTCAAGACGGCAGAATATTAAAGATGGCGTCTTCTATCGCACGCTTTGGCTATGAGTCCGTGCTCATTGACAATAGCCCCTTTAACGGCAATTCATATCCTTTCCAGTTAATCAGCATTGGCAGCCAGCCATCAGCTCCGCAGAGTACTAAGTTTGAGCTAAAAAAAGCCCTGTACTATGCCATCTATAACAGATTGCCTTCGCAGATACGCCCTCTGCTTGACAAGTTTAAGAAAGATGACTATGTTCGTGGCTATATGTCATATTACAAAGACAGAGTGTTAAATGTATTGCCCGCAGCAGACCTGTATTTGCTGCGTTCTTATCTGCAATATCCTGCCCTTAAAGGCAAACGGTTCATCTATGATGCCAGCGACTTTTACCTCTCACTATGGGACTGCGCTAGCGAGTTTGAGAAGGAAAAGGTTATGCCTTTCCATCGTAAGATAGAGCAGCAGTGCATGAAAGAAGCCCTTGTGGTTACAACTTGCTGCGAAGGGGTCGCTTCGCTGATAAAGAAAGAGTTTGGCAGAGAAGCCAAGATAGTCAGAAACTGCCAAGACAAGAGATGCGATGTGCCTGTCAAGCAGACCATTAAGAAGATGCTGGGGCTAACGGATAAAGATTTCCTTGTCGTTAGTGTCGGGGCGGCAAAACCTGGGGCGGCAATAGCACAGGCAGTAGAAGCCCTTAATAAACTGCCTAACAATGTTCATCTAGCCTTCGTGGGTAAAGGACACAAAGATTACGGACTAAGAGCCCATTCCGTAGGCACAGTGCCAGCCAATGAAGTAACGCCTTTTATCTCAGACGCTGATTGTGCAATCATTCTCTATTTCAATTACTCGGAGAACTATCTGCATGTACAGCCCGCTTCGTTGTTTCATGCCATAGACGCAAGATTACCTGTGCTATATCCGCTACTGCCAGATATAGTATCTGTTACATCAAGGTACAGCATAGGATTGCCCATCGACCCGCTGGACTCGGCTAGTATAGCAGACGGTATAAAAGAAATGATAGAGACTAAGACATTGTTCCATTTAGACAAAGCCGCAAGGGAACTATCTTGGGAACAAGAAGAACCAAAACTAAAAGCTATTTTGGAGGAGCTACCATGACTAACCAAACCTGCACCCGCTGCGTAATGGATACCACAGACCCTGATATACAATTTGAAGAAAATGGAACGTGTAACCATTGCCGCAACTATGTAAAATATGTGTCCCAATATGTGCATCCCAACCAGCTAATCCAAACACTCAACAAATTGACCACAGGCAAATGCATCATCGGTATGAGTGGAGGAGTTGACTCTTCGTATGTAGCTTATCTCTTAGGCAAACGCGGCATTAAACCATTTGTTATAACATTTGATAACGGCTATAACACTAAGGTGGCAGATGGAAATGTTCAAGCAGTCCTGAAACACTTCGGCTGGACAATAAATATACAAAGGGTAGCCTATAGGGACTTCGCAGCCATGCAACTTGCCTATATGAAGTCAGGAGTCCTGAATATAGAATCCCTTTCAGACCATGCCATCTACGCAGTACAATGGAACACTGCCCACAACATTGGGGCTAAGTTTGTCGTCAGTGGCAACAACTACGCAGCCGAAGGCATACTCCCTAAGGCTTGGAGTCATAATGGCTCAGACCTGCCCAACATCATCGACATCCTTAAAAATAACGGAGTGCCCAATCTGCCACTAACTTATCCCACCCTGAAGGCAGAGACATGGGCTGGATACCGCAATACTATAGAGGAAGTAGACTTGCTCAATCACATGAGCTACAACATCACCAATGCTAAGAAAGAATTAATGGCTATCGGATGGAAAGACTATGGGCTAAAGCATTGGGAATCTATCATAACCCGCTTCTACCAGAGATATATCCTGCCGACAAGGGCAGGCATTGACAAGCGCAAAGCTCACCTTTCATGCTTGATTATGAATGGGGAGATAACAAGGCAACAGGCTCTGGATGAGTTGGCGCAACCTCTCTATACCCCTGAGCAATACAAGTGGGATAGAGACTTCGTGGCTTATTACCTAGGCATAAGTGCAGATGAGCTTGAGTCGCTGATAAGGAAGCCAGTAGTGGACTATGCCAACTACCATCACCAAGATTACCATCATCCCCCAAAGGGCTTCTTGGGACAGATACGCCAATTTTTTAAAGGAGAAAGCAATTAAACTATCAAGCTTGCCTCATAAAGCACAGGTGGCTATAAAAGACCCTAAGTATGCCATCAGGTTTCTGGGAACAAAATTCCTAGAAAGCCGATGGAACGAGCTGCTTGTCTTAGCCAATTGGGGGCTCGGTAGCCTAACCAATAAAAGAGGGAATCTGCCACCCATATCGGACTGTTCGCTAAATGATTCTACCCAAGTAACAGAATTCTGGGGCAGGCATACTGTTATAACGCCTCAGTTGTCCCTTATGCGAACAGAGGGGCAAGATAAGGCGTTTATTGAATGGCGAGCTAAAGAATATTCTTTCTTCCATGAACTAATGGGATTGTGGGGAGACCACAACGGAGAAGTAGTTCTGGATTACGGATGCGGGCCTGGAACAGACCTTGTCGGATTTCTGCTTTATGGAAATGCCAAGAAGGTTATAGGGATTGATGTTTCCTTAAAAGCATTGGAATTCGCTAGCAGAAGGATGTCCCTGCATAACATCGACATGCACAGAGTAGAGTTAATCCGTGTATCAGACTCCCAGCCAAGTATTCCCCTTGTAAACAACAGCGTTGATTTCATCTATAGCCAAGGAGTTTTGCATCATACCTCTCATCCAGAGGATATATTGAAAGAACTATGCAGGGTTCTCAAATCTGGCAAACAGGCTTCTATAATGGTATATAACAAGCAAAGCGCCTGGTATCATTTATATGTAGCCTATTACGAGATGGTTTTTCTGAACAGGTTTAAAGGAATGACTGTCGCAGAAGCTTTTGCCAAAACGACAGACTCGGTAGATTGCCCTATCTCAAGATGCTACGAACCAGAAGAGTTTATCAAGCTCTGCGAGCAAGCTGGTTTCAAGGCAGAGTTCAAGGGCGGATATTATTCTCAACTTGAGCTTCAGACGCTGACTCATTATAAAAGTGAGGCTATTGCTGATACCTCGTTGAGTATGGAACATAGAGACTTTCTGCTTGGATTAAGCAAAAACAAATATCCACAATATAATGGCAAATATGCTGGCATTGGTGGAGTGTACATTCTTGAAAAGAGCTAATGGGATTCTCTTAATTTATAATCACTTGCCAGTTGATGATGCTCCTACAATCATCGACCATCTGGAGTCATTCTCTAAATACTCCCAATTCAAAGTATGGAAAGTGAACGCTCTCTATGGCTTCCCCTCGTTCCTTAAGGATTACGAATTCTCAACCATCGTCCTACATTATTCCCAATGGGGCGGAGCGATGTCATCAGCAGCCAAGCCACTATACGACTGGCTGGAGCAGCAGAATAGCCACAAGATTCAATTCTGTCAGGACGAGAACTATAACTGCGGATATAGGTTCAGCTTCATCAACCGTATGAGAATAGACTGGATTTATAGCCCGCTAGCCCCAAAATACCACCAGCAGATTTATGGGCTGAAGTGTCCACAAGTCAAAAAGGTATTCCATACGCTATGCGGCTATGTTAGCGACAATATGGTTGCTAAAGCGAATAGATTCTACAAGCCTAATCTTGACCGCCCCCTAGATGTCGGCTACAGGGGCAGGGTATTACCACCCTATCTTGGCAGAGGCGCAATGGAGAAACAAGAGATGGGCTTGGGGTTCTTGGCTAGGGCTAACGGTTCTGGGCTCAAGCTTGACATAGACGTTAATGAGCAGCATCGACTCTATGGAGATGACTGGTACAGGTGGCTCAGTAACTGCAAAACAGTGCTAGGTGTTGAAGGTGGTGGTTCTATATTCGATGTTGATGATGAAGTCTGGAACGAATACTGGAAGAAACCACGCTCCTATGAAGAGATGCCCCAGGAGCTTATGAAGAAATATGATGGCAAGGTCTTCTATCAGCACTTCACGCCACGCCACCTTGAGGCAGCAGCATCACGAACCCTTCAGGTGCTGTTTGAGGGCAACTACTACGGCATAATGAAGCCCTGGGAGCATTATGTCCCGCTAAAGAAGGATTTCTCTAACTTTAACGAAGTTGTCCAGTCTATCAAGAATTTCTCGACACGTATGGATATCATAAGCAAATGCTATCGGGACTTGATAGAGTCGCAGAAATTTACATATCGGAAATTCATCGGGCAGTTTGACCAGAACCTGCTTGATGCTGGGTTTAGCCCTAGTATAGAGCCAGAACTTGCTAGCCAAATAGAGGCTCAATTAAATGCGTATGTCAAATCCCAACGAATACACCGTGCCCTCGAAACTCTGATAGCTGCAACATATCACAAGCAGTTCCTAGGCAGAAACATTGTCGCAAAAATTTATCATACTGTGAGGCAATAATGCCAATCAACATAGTGTTCTACGGAGACTGCATCTGCACTGGTCAATATGTTTCGGTAGACCAGACTTGGGTTGTGCACATAGCACAGAAGCTGAGAGAAAAATATCCCAATGTTGTGGTAATGAATCCTTCAACCAATGGTTTTACCACAAGGCAGGCTATAGACAGAATGTCATACGAGCTCTCTAAGATAAAGATAGATATTATGATAATTCAGTATGGTATGAACGACTGCAACTACTGGGAAACAGACAAGGGAATACCCAGAGTAAGCCCTGAAGTTTTTGAGGCAAGCCTTGTTGAGATGGCAAACAGGGCTTCCCTATTTGGGGCAAAGATAGTATTTTTCATGGTTAGCCAACCATCGGGAAGAGATGTAAGCGAATTGAAATATGCAGGCGGGAGAACATACCAACAATGCCTCGACTCCTATAACAATATCATCCGCAGGGTATCACAGAAGCACTTCGGCTTCGGCATAGGGCTGATAGATATGGACAAATATTTTAAAAAGGTCACAGGTGGAAACAGGGCAAAACTACTACCGCTTCTTATGCCCGAGCCAGATTTGATTCACTTAAGCCCAAAGGGGCACGATATATATGTTGAATATGTTTTTCCAATTCTTGACGACATGGTTGAGAGACTTGAATATCAGAAAAGGATTAGCCCATGATTAAAGATATAACAATAATAAATCAACAGATGCTAGAAAACTGGGTTAAAAACCAAGATGGTAGATTTTTGCACTTGTTGCAAAGTCAGACAAAAAATGGTGATACCAAATCCATCTCTCACAAGTGGTTGCTTGAGTCTACCCCTAAGCGAATGATTTACGAAATACTGTATGGGGATTTGCTTGTAGGCAACAAAGATAAAGTTGTGGTTGATGTTGGTAGTGGTTATTGCTCGTTATCTAGGCTCCTAACCATCCAACATCAATACTACCCTGTTGACTTCAGCCTTAGTGGAATAGATTGGTATAATTTCAACTGCCCTGATTGCGACATCGTGCTAGCCAATGACCTCTTCCCCAATGTTGACCAAAGGCTAGAACTATTTCTTGGAAAGTTTCTGCCGCACTGCAAGGAGATGAGATTATCACTTACCTACTTCAACAAACCCAAATGGTACACCCTCAAGAGAATAGATGGAGATGAGATATTAACCATGCTAGCTTGGACTGGAGAACAAGTAAGAGACGTACTTGAGGGATATAACAGTAATATGACCTCAAAGCAGCATGTTAATCTAAGCTGTCTTACTCAAGATGTTCCCAGCATATCCCCTAACGGCAGGCAGGTAGCAATAGTTTCCTTAAAGGGGCAAAATTGAAAATAGGCTTCCTACGACATCCCTCAAGCTCTATAGAGAGGAACTGCATAATCTCTCTCTCTAAGAGAGGTTATGAAATGCATGTCATATATTTTGAAGGCGACATCAACGCGACCAAAGATGCTACGAGCGATTTTCCCGAGCTCGTAAAGCTTCCGAATGTATATCTTCATTGCATCGGCACAGGCTCTCTAATGTCCAATGCTTGGTTGTCTAATCAGAACCCAACGGTAAAACGTCTCAACCGCGTAATGGGCAAATCAATCACCGAGCAGATAATGACACTGCCAAGAACCATAGCCATTAGGATGCTGCTCCAAAACATCAAGCCCGACATTCTTCATGCCCATACTGTAGACTACTTTGGATACTGGGGCGCAAAGAGCCACTACCGTCCCTTCATTGTCACAGCTTGGGGTTCTGATGTTCTAGTAACCCCTAAGAAGTCGCCAGAGGCAAAGCGCAGGGTTCAGTACACCTTGAATAAAGCCAATGTCATCACCACCATAAACGGCTACATAAGAGACTACATCATCCGAGAGTTCGATATACCAGCGCATAAAGTCCTTTCCTTTGAATGGGGTATCCCTCTTGATATCTTTCACAAGGGCTACGAGGCAGAGTCTACCAATCTGAAGCGGGAACTGGAACTGGGCGACGGTTTCGTGCTGCTCAGCCCCAGATATATCCGAGACCACTACAGGATAGAGAACATAATCAAGTCAATGCCACTCATCTTGCAGAAGCATCCTAATACTATCCTAATGCTGCTCAGGGGATTAGTGGCTGGCAACGACTACGAAACAAAGATGGTGAAGTTAGCTGAAGAGCTTGACATTATAAACAACCTCAGAATAATCAAGAGGGAGCTAACTCCGCACGAGATGGCTGTTCTGTACAATATCTCAGATGCCTGTATTTCCATTCCCCTTACTGATGGCTTCGGCTTCTCTAACCAAGAAGCAATGGCTTGTGGAGCTATTCCAATAGTAGCTAACCTTGAGGTCTATCACCAATACCTGACGGACAACTTCAACGCCCTTTATGTTGATGGTGGTAATGCAAACGAGATAACAGCGAAAGTAATATACTGCATCGAGCATCCTGAAATCAAGGACAAGTTCTATGAGATAAACAGAAGGATTATTGGGAAATATTGTGATTGGGAGAAGAACATGGATAATATGGAAGACCTTTATAGCAAGTTGGCAAGGAGCAAAAGATGAGTCAAGGTTTAAGTGGCAAAATCATACTCGTCTCAGGTGGGACAGGCTCTATAGGTAGTGAACTGGTGAAGCAGTCATTAGCGCTAGGAGCAAGAAAAGTCATCGTCTTTAGCCGCGACGAGACTAAGCACTTCATGCTAAGAAAGCGGTTCCGTGATGACAGGCTTTCAACTGTAGTCGGCGATGTAAGGGATATTAGAAGCGTGGAGAAGGCATTTGACACCAAGGCGCTTACTTTCAACTACCCTGCCAGTGTGGATATACTTTACCATGCAGCGGCAATGAAACACGTCATTATGTGTGAAGAAACTCCCTTTGAATCAGCTATGACTAATATAATCGGCACACAGAATGTGATAGATACGGCTGTCAAGTATGGTGTGCCAACAGCAATAACCATAAGCACCGACAAGGCATTCATGCCCACTACCGCAATGGGAGCTACTAAACTACTGGCCGAAAGGATAACCCTGAATGCAGGCTATTCATGCGTCCGCTTCGGCAACGTAGCCAATTCTAGGGGCTCTGTAATCCCCGTCTATGTAGAGGACTTATTAAATGGCAATCCACTGTACGTGTCCAACCCCGATGTTACAAGGTTTATCATGCGAATAAGCGATGCGGTAAAGCTTATTATCGAATCAACCGATAAGCTGCAAAAGGAGATTTATGTTCTACCCATGCCAGCATTCAGGCTCGGGGACTTAGTTGATGTCATGGTTAACAGGATAGCTCCCAAGCTCAAGGTGAAGGCACAGATTGAAAAGGGAGTGCCCTTCCCCAACGAAAAGCAACATGAATCATTATCCGACAATACTAGTTCGGAACACGCGGTTATGCTTACCAAAGACGAGCTTGAAGTAATAGTTGATGAGTATCTAAAGGAGAGATTGGTTGAAGGTAATCTTTTGCGGTAGGAAGAACTGGGCAGCACAGGCTCTCAAATATATTATTAAATTGGGCTGGGAAGTGCAGGGAGTAAAAACTGCACCAGAAGCCCTGTGGATGCCCGAACCACATCTTACAACCACGGCTGACAAACTTAACTTGCCTATCCTGCCTCCTCATTTACCCTTACCCAAGGATACTGACCTCGTAATATCATACCTGTATTCCTATCTTATAAAAGAGCCCTTGCTTTCCCACACCAAGCTGGGAGCAATAAACTTCCATCCTGGTTTGCTACCCGAATTTGCAGGGCTACGGGGATACAACTATGCTATCCTTGAGGGCTATAAAAGGTATGGATGCACAGCTCATTTTATGGATGATAAATTTGACCACGGAGATATCATTAAAAGCTATTCACTCCTTATAGATGACAATGAGACTGCCTTCAGCCTCGAACACAAGACCCAGCAAAAGATGTTTGCACTCTTCAAGGATATATGCAAGATGATAAATCGCGGTGAGCCGTTGCCAAGATTCGCTCAGACTCGCCCGCCACAGACAGTAAGTAGGGCAGAATTTGAGAAAGCAAAAGAATCACCTATGGGCTATCCCGTTGAAAGATGGGTGCGTGCCTGGTGGTATCCCCCGTACAGAGGTGCAACGATAGCGGTAGATGGCGAAAAACTAACCCTTGTCTCTGATAGCATACTCAAATCAATAGCACCGAGGCTACATGACAAATCCTTATGATGAGCTTTACCAGCACTACAATATGGCATTGCGGCCATACGGATATTCGGCGGGCTATGTGATGTGGAGAAACAGGCAAATCAAAGAGCCGTTTGTGAAGTATGTAGCTAGTGGAGCAAAGGTTCTCGATGTGGGAGGAGGCTTTGGCATCTTTGGCTCATTGCTACCCAAAGATAGGGCAGAAGGTTATCATAACCTTGATGTTAGCAGAGAGATGCTGGAGTACAGCCTATTCCGAAACATCCTCGGAGTTGGAGAGAGCCTACCTTTCAAGGATGATGCGTTCGACTGTGTCATCTGCTCTGAGGTGTTGGAGCATGTCAATGACAAAGAGAAGACTCTATCGGAGTGCCATAGAGTGCTGAAGCCCTATGGGCTATTCTGCCTATCCACGCCACGCACAGGATGGGGCAAAGACTTCTGGGCAAACCCTGTATTTAAGAGAATAATGCAAGCAAACGCACTTCTTACAAAGCCAAAGCTGCAAACGCCAGACCCTGAAGGCGTGAAGGATGAGCCCAGCGACGAACACTGGCTCAAGCAAGCAGTAGAAAAGGTTGGCTTCTTTGTTTTATCCCAATATAGAGCCGACAACCACTTGCCTTGGGGAGAGTCCAAATTCTGGATGTGGTTTGCCGATAGGTTCGTCAATCCTCAAACATATGGGCATTGCACGGTGTTAATATGTCTGAAATAAAAGCAACGCTAATTTCGCCATCCAGCAACAGTCTAGATTTGCGTGAGCTATGGCAATATCGTGGGCTGCTCCGTATGTTTGTATGGCGCGATATAAAGCTGCGCTACAAGCAAACTGTCCTTGGCTTGTCATGGGCTGTAGCGCAACCTCTTTTTACAATGATAGTGTTCAGTCTGCTGTTTGGTGCACTAGCAAAGATACCCTCAGAAGGAATCCCTTATCCACTGTTCTCCTACTCGGGGCTTCTCGCTTGGACTCTATTCTCTGGTGGATTGGGCAGAGGAGCATCTAGCTTGGTGACAGAAACAAGCCTTGTGCAGAAGGTCTATTTCCCTCGCATAATTCTTCCGCTATCTGGGGTGCTGTCTCCCTTGCTGGACTTCGCCATTGCTTTTGTAATCTTGATAGGGTTAATGATTTACTTTGGCTATTATCCATCAGCCATGATGCTCTTTATTATTCCATTGCTCCTGCTCCAACTGCTGTTTACCTTGGGGCTAAGTTTCTGGCTATCAGCTATAAATGTGGAGTACCGAGATATAGCCCAGGTTATTCCCTTCCTTATTCAACTTCTGTTGTTTGCATCGCCTGTGATATATGCTACTTCGCTTGTCCCTGCAAGATTCCATACAGCTTATATGATACTCAACCCGATGGCGGGAATAATAGAAGGTTATAGGTGGGCTATCTTAGGTACTGAACGCCCAGATTATCTTCTTGGCATATCAGCGTTGATGATAATTGCTATCCTTGTATCAGGAGCAATCTATTTCAAACACAGAGAAAAAGCATTTGCGGATGTAATATGAAAATCATTGAAATCGAGAGCTTAGGTAAAAAATATCGCACAGGACAAATTGTCAGTTATAAGACTGTTCAAGATAGCCTGTCGTCCCTTTGGAGAAAGAAAGAACCCATGGGCATAATCTGGGCCCTTAAAGACATCTCGCTATCTATTGAACAAGGCGAGGTACTAGGTATAATAGGGGCTAACGGGGCTGGCAAAAGTACGCTCTTGAAAATACTAAGCAAGATAACATACCCCACAGAAGGCAAGGCAATCGTTAGAGGAAAAGCCAGTGCCCTCCTAGAAGTTGGAGCAGGCTTCCATCCCGAGTTCACAGGCAGAGAGAATATATACCTTAATGGCACACTGCTTGGCATGGGGAAGAGCGAAATAGCAAAGAAGCTGGAAAGCATAGTAGATTTCTCAGGCATCGGGGAATATCTGGACACTCCTGTAAAGCGGTACTCGTCAGGTATGTTTGTAAGGCTCGCTTTCGCCGTTGCAGCACACCTTGAGCCAGAGATACTCATAATAGACGAGGTGCTATCTGTAGGCGATGCCCAGTTCCAGAAGAAATCACTTGCCAAGATGGAAAGCTCAGCCAAAGAAGGTAGAACAGTCTTGTTCGTGAGCCATAACCTTGCCGCAGTGAAGTCGCTCTGCTCACGCTGCGTTCTGCTGGACAAGGGCAAGATAGTCAAAGAAGGCTCCCCTAACGAAGTTGTAGCTCATTACCTCAGCGAGGCAGGGCAAGAGACGTTTCCCAAGACTGTCGAGTCAAACATGGGAAATGACCTGCTGAGAATAAATACGGTCTCCCTTATAACCACAGAGCCCACAGCACGGATAGGTCTTTCTCAGCCCATCATTATAGAGATAGCCTACGAGATAATCAGATACTCCCAAATCAAGTTAAACATCGTCCTGTTCGACCAAGGCGAGAATTGCCTGTTCGGCTCCATGAGCAACCACGACAGACCACTGCCTGTGGGAAAATATATTAGCACCTGCATCATCCCATCCAACTGGCTCAATGAGGGCAGGTTCAGAATATCAGTAGCAGGGTTTGGAGCCCAATGGACAGAACCTTTTAGAATCCATAAAGCACTTGTATTCCAGACTTACGATGATGGCTTTACCAAGGATTATTTTAGGGAATACAGTGGCCCGTTCAGACCTCAACTCAAGTGGAATACGGAAAGGGGAAATAATTGATACCACAAATTGACCTCTATGCACAATACCTGACAATAAAGCAGGAAATTGATGATGCCCTAGCAACAGTGATAGAGAGTGGGCAATTCATCCTCGGTAAACAAGGACAGGAGTTTGAAAAGGAAGTCGCTTCCTATATAGGCACTAAGTATGCGGTAGGAGTAGGGAATGGCACTGACGCCCTGTATCTTTCCTTGCAAGCGCTGGGTATAAAGGCTAAAGATGGAGTTGTGGTACCTACATTCACATTTATCGCAACGGCGGAATGTGCAGTGCGCTGTGGCGCTACGCCAATCTTTATCGACTCGGAACGCTCGGGTAATATAAATATTGCAGACTTAGAATCTTATCTTGCTAAGAACCACCGCTATGTCAAAGCAATTATCCCAGTACATCTCTATGGCAACCCTGTAGATATGGACAAGCTTATGGGGCTAGCAGGAAAATACGGGCTATATGTTGTTGAGGATTGTGCCCAAGCATGGGGAGCTACGTGGAAAGGGCAAAGGGTTGGCTCGTTCGGAGACACTGGATGCTTTAGTTGCTTCCCAACTAAAACCTTAGGCGCGGCAGGAGATGCGGGAGTGGTAACCACCAATAATAAAGAATTGGCTGATATGATAATAAAGCTCCGCAATCACGGTATCTATAAACATGCCTTCTATGATGAGCATGGCGTCAACAGCAGGCTTGATGAGATTCAAGCAGCTATACTCCGTGTCAAGCTCAGGCACTTGGATGATTGGATTGATATACGCAGAAGCAAAGCGCATCTTTATAATGAATTGCTCAAGCCTTTAGAAATAGCAGGGGTATATACGCCAGCAGAGACCGAAGGACATGGCTGGAATTATTATACATTCATCACACCCGACAGGGATGAGCTAAAAGCCTACCTCGCAGACCAAGGCATTCAAGCCCCCATCTACTTCCCTCAATCACTACACCGCCAAAAGGTATACGAATATCTCGACTACAAAGAAGGCAGCCTGCCCAGGGCTGAGTTTCTAGAAAAGAATGTCTTGTCATTGCCTCTATATCCAGAGCTTTCTGATATTGACATACAGTTCATATGCAAAGCGATTAAAGTTTACTTCAGGGCGCAGGGAGTGCAGGTTGATTAATGGAATTCTGCTTCTCTACTACCATCCACCTGTAGCCTATGCACCTACTGTAGCAGACCACGTCCAGGCTTTCTCTAAATATTCCCAATTCAAGGTCTGGGGCGTAAATACACACTATGGCTATCCTAAAGCACTCGACGACTTCCAGTTCAGCATAATCGTGCTACACTACTCTCTATTCGGCAGTGCCAACTACCTGCTGTCCTCCCCATTCTACCGCTTCCTTGACAGAAGCCAGAACTCCTATAAAATCTGTACCTGGCAGGATGAATGTTACAACTTCAAGCAAAGAAGCCAGTTCCTGAACACACACAAGATAGACTGCGTCTACAGTTGCTTGCAACCCAAATACTATGACAAAGTCTATTACAGCAGGTGCCCTTCGGTTAAAAAGGTATTGCCCACACTCACAGGCTATGTAAGCGAAAGTATGCTCGCTAAAGCCCGACTGTTTTCAAAGTCCTACAAGCAACGCACCACTGATGTGGGATACCGAGCCCGCGAAGTGCCAACATATCTCGGCCTGGGTGGCTTAGAGAAAATAGAGATTGCTCAGCAGTTTCTAGCTCATGCCAATGGGAGCAATCTGAATACAGACATCAGCTACAAAGAGGCAGACAGGCTCTATGGAGACAGGTACTGGAAATGGCTCGGAGACTGCAAGGCAATACTTGGTGCTGAATCTGGCGGCTCCATATTCGACCTTGAAAATGAGGTTTGGAATGAGTATCACCTCAGGTTAGGAAATAAAGCAAGAATAAGAAACTACATGCTCCCTTATGACCAAATGCCGCCAGAGCTTATGCAGAAATGGGAGAACGTGATAAGCTACCGCGCCATATCGCCACGCTACTTTGAGGCTTCTGCCTTCAACATATGCCAGGTTCTCTATCTCGGGGAATATAACGGAATCCTCAAGCCCTGGATTCACTATCTGCCTCTTGAGAAGGACTTCAGCAACTTCCACCAAATTGTCGGGTTAATGCAAAGTGACATGGGGCAAGACGTAATCAAAAATGCACACACGGATATAATCGAATCTGGCAAATACACCTACCAGAAATTTATTGAGGGATTTGACGAAGACCTTATCAAAGCAGGGCCTTCGCCATCTATAGAAACTAGCGAAGCCGATAAAGTAACCAAAGTAATTCAATCCAACCTTACAAGTCAGAGATTGAGACATCTGCCTGAAACACTTCTCTATGCAGCGTACTATAACCAATGGCTGGGAAAGAGCCTCTTGATACCTATGGCACAGCCCCTTGGTCAAATATATCTTAGGCTTAGAGGCTACAAGAAAGGAGTTACGAGGTGAGGGAAGCTAAATCAATTCCTTTAACAGACAACTTCACATATAGGCGTGATGAGTTTGGAATCAAGCCGTTTTACTACACAGTACAAAATGGCAACCTGTGCTATGCTCCAGAGGCTAAACTCCTGCTCCCTTACCTGCCAAGCATAGAGACAGACCTAGAGGCATTCAAGGAATATATCACCTTCCAGTATTACTTGAACGGCAAGACACTATTCAAAGGAATCAAAGAACTACCCCCAGCACATGAGTTAACCCTGGATAATGGCAAAGTCAAGATAAAGAAGTACTGGGAATTGAAATTTGAGCCAGACTTTGACCACACACAAAAATATTTTCAGGAGAAGACGCTGGAGCTATTAGAGAAATCAGTCAAGCAATCCTTAAAGCAATGGAAAGGTAAGAAAGTCGCCTGCTATTTGTCTGGTGGCATAGACTCCAGCACTATAGCTTCCTTATCTGGCAACAAGCTTGCCTACCACGGAAAGTTCTTGGAACAAGGGTATCGAGAAGACTACTATGCCCGATTAGTAGCCAAGCAGCATGGCATTGAGTTAAGAGAAGTTGAGCTTACGCCACAGGACTTCAAGAATAATATCAGGGACGTTATTAGATGCTTGGATTACCCCACAATGGGGCCTGGGGCTTTCCCGCAATACATAACCGCTAAGAGGGCAAGCAAAGACGGAATAGAGGTACTGCTCGGTGGGCAAGGCGGAGACGAGTTGTTTGGAGGTTACGTGCGATACATCATCGCTTACCTGGAGCAATGCCTCAGGGGAGCAATCGAAGGAACATTGCACAACGGCAATTATATTGTTACTTATGAATCAATCATCCCCAGTCTACAAAGCATCAGGCAGTACACTCCTTTGATGAAAGAATTCTTTGCTGAGGGTATGTTTGAGCCAATGGATAAGAGGTATTACCGTTTGGTCAATAGGGCAAATACCCTGAAGGGGGAAATCAGGTGGGAGTTACTTGAGGGCTATAACCCTTGGGAGACATTCAGCAACCTATTCAATAGCAGCGGGGTCAAGAAGGAATCCTACTTTGACCTCATGAGCCACTACGATTTGAGGTACGGCTTGCCACCTATGCTACAGGTAGAAGACAGAGTATCACAAGCACATGGGGTGGAGTCTGTTATGCCATTCTTGGATAGAGAGCTGGTTGAGTTCTCAGCGACCATACCATCCAATATCAAGTTTAGGGATGGCAGGACAAAGTATCTGTTACGAGAGGCTGTTAAAGACTTGCTACCAATGGAGGTAGTGGAACGAAAGGATAAGATGGGTTTCCCCACACCAATTACGGAATGGTGTCAGGGGGAATGTAAAGACTTTATACACGACATATTCAGTTCGCAGAGGGCTTTGCAAAGAGACTTGATTGACAACCGTAAGGTACTGGCTGGATTGGAGAAAGAGCCAAAGTACAGTAGAAAGCTGTGGGGGCTACTGAGTTTGGAATTATGGCAGCAGGAATTTCATGATAAAGCAGACCAATTTAGAAAGGAGCGAATAAATTGAAGTGTTTAATCACGGGCGGGGGTGGATTCATCGGAAGCCACCTAGCGGATAAGTTGCTAGCCAGAGGCGATGATGTCTTGGTAATAGACAACTTTGTTACAGGCTCACCAAACAATATCCCTAACAGACCAAGACTAAAAGTGCTCAGCTATAGTATAATAGATGGTGAATGGCTAACACTAGCTGTGGGTAATTTCAAGCCCAGTGTTATTGTTCATGCTGCTGCCTCTTACCGAGACCCAAAAGATTGGGTATCTGATATAAATACCAACGTCTTGGGCACAGCCAATGTCGTCAAGGCTTGTCAACAAGCTAATGGGGTTAAAAGGCTGATTTATTTTAACACAGCATTGTGCTACGGGCTTCATCCAAATACAATCCCCACACCAGTCGAGCACCCGCTCCTTGCAGAAGGCACAACCTATGCCATTACCAAGACCACTGGCGAAAAGTTGATAACAATGAGTGGGCTTGACTATGTCGTATTCAGGCTGGCTACCACCATAGGAGCACGCAACATCTCAGGGCCTGTACCCACTTTCTACCAGAGATTGAGAGACAAGAAGCCAGTATATGTCTCAGATACAAAACGAGAGTTCATCTTTATAGATGACCTTGTAAACTTGGTGATGATGGCTATAGACGGCAAGGGACATGGGGCTTATAATGCTTCAAGAGCCAAGGACTATTCCATAGAGTCTGTGCTAAAAGCCGTCTGTGCTTCTATGAAAATTGAGGTGCCACGCCATGATACCAAGCCTAAAGGAGAGGATGACACCTTTACCATCTGCCTTGACCCATCTAAAACCGAAAAGGACTTCGGCTGGAAAGCCACTACATCCTTGGAGAGCGCAATAGAAAGTGCTGTGTTCTGGTACAACGAACATAGCATTGGCGAGACCTATACCCATTTGAAATTAGAGAAATAGAGAAAGGATACAGCAAATCTTTGAATCTAAAAACAAAGATACTCCAAAAGAAAGCAAGTATAGGAATTGTAGGGCTTGGCTATGTGGGATTGCCTTTGGCAGTAACATTTGCTCAGGCTGGGTTCAATGTACTTGGGTTTGATATCAAGAAAGCCCGTGTGGATGCGATAAACAAAAGAGAATCATACATTCAGGATGTCAAGAGTGCAGATATAACATTCCCAGCGACCAGTAAGGCTTCAAGGGTGAGCGAGGTAGATGTTGTCTGCCTCTGTGTTGCCACACCTGTCACCAACCAGAAACAACCAGACTTGCAATATATTATCAAAGAGACAAAAGCTATTGCACGATACATGAAATCACCCCAGCTAATCATCCTTGAAAGCACCACATATCCTGGCACAACAAAAGATATTATGCAGCCTATTCTTGAACAGGGTGGGAAGAAAGTGCTGGGCAAAGACTTCTTCTTGGCTCATGTCCCAGAGCGCATAGACCCAGGCAATTCACTCTACAGCCTGAAGGACATCCCAAAAATAATAGGCGGAGTTGATGAGCAATCAGCAGAACTTGCTAGGCTGCTATACACCAATGTCACAGGCAGCATAGTTATGGTCAGCAACGCCGATACAGCAGAAATGGTCAAGGTCTTTGAGAACACCTTTAGAAACATCAATATAGCTTTTGTCAACGAAATGCTTATGCTTTGCCATCGCCTGAAGATAAACATCAGAGAAGTTATAGCGGCAGCAAGCACAAAACCCTATGGATATATGCCATTCTACCCAGGCATCGGGCCAGGTGGACACTGCATCCCACTCGACCCCTACTATTTAGCAGCCCGAGCCCAAGAATACGATTTCCATAGCAGATTCATTGAAATGGCGGCTGCTATCAACGAACAAATGCCATACTATGCCGCAGAGCGAATATCAGATGCTATAGGTGGGCTTAAAGGCAAAAGTATTTTGGTACTAGGAATTACTTACAAACCAAATATAGCAGACACTAGAGAATCCCCCTCCTTAAAGCTAATAGATATTCTGGCATCAAAGGGGGCTTTGGTATCTTGGCATGACCCATTCTTTCCCAGAAAATCAACAGACTTCAAGGCTGGGGTTTATGGTGCAGATTGTGTTGTTGTAGCTGTAGCACACTCTTATTACAATGCAACAGAGATAGTTCAAAACGCTAAGTTTGTATTTGATTGTATTGGCTTAACAAAAGTGGTAAATGCCAAGAATGTTGAGGCGCTATGAACATCTCAGTTATAGGTGCAGGCTATGTCGGATTGGTAACAGCTGCTGGACTTGCAGAACTCGGGCATGATGTGGTCTGCATTGACAGAGACCAAGTTACAGTAAGTGCCATCAACAATAAAACGCCTCTTATCCACGAAAACGGCTTGTCCAACATCCTCTCTCGGCTTGTGCCAAAGCGCCTCATTGCAACAACAGACTATAAAGTGATAACCGACACAGACCTGATATTGATATGTGTGGGGACTCCTTCTAAGCCTGATGGTAGCATCAACCTGCGTTATATCAAAAACGCAGCTATCGGATTGGGTTCAGTCTTATCCTCGAAAAAAGGCTATCACGTAGTAGCCACAAGGAGTACAATTATCCCCAACACAACCAAAGAAGTCATTATTCCCATCATAGAACGATATGCAGGCAACAAGGTAGGGTTTGCCTACAATCCAGAGTTTCTCCAAGAGGGCAAAGCAGTGCAAGCCTTCTTCAATCCTCAAAGACTCATAATAGGAGAGTTAAATAAGAGAGCAGGCAATGTCTTGCTCAAGGCGTTCAAGGACATCCCAGCCGCAATATTCAGGACAGACTTAACCACAGCGGAGATGATTAAATATGCTTCCAATGCATTCCTGGCAACTAAAATCTCCTTCATCAACGAGATAGCCAATATATGCCAGAGAGCAGGGGTGGATGTCTATGATGTCGTCAAGGGACTCAGTTTTGATTATAGGATAGGCGGAGAGTTCCTCAACGCTGGCATAGGCTTTGGTGGCTCGTGTCTGCCCAAAGATGTGGCCGCTTTAATATATGCCAGCATGAATCACTTCGGATACCGCCCCGAACTTCTCAGAACAGTCCTAGACATAAATGAGATGCAGCCGAGCAAGATGATTGATATAGCCGAAAGCAAACTCGGTAGTTTGAGGAATAAGACAATAGCCGTACTTGGGCTAGCTTTCAAGCCAAATACAGATGACATCCGTAATGCTCCAGCGATTGGCATTATTAAACTACTTCTCGCCAAGGGAGCAGTAGTAAGAGCATATGACCCACAAGCGCTAGACAACGCTAAAAGGGTATTCCCGCAACGGGTTGATTTCTGTTCTAGTGCCGCAGAAGCCATAGCTGATAGCGACTGTGTTCTTATAGCCACAGAGTGGGATGAGTTCAAAAATATAAGTCTCTACCATGGCAAAATGGTTATTGATGGTAGGCGTGCCCTAGAGCCAAGTAAAGCCAAGAGTATCTGCGATTATCAGGGGGTGTCCTGGTGATAAATGTAGCTGTAATCGGTGTAGGCAAATGGGGACAGAATCATGCCCGCGTCTATAAAGAATTGGCAAGCGAAGGTATTATAGACAGACTCAAAATATGCGACGCCGATGAAAACCGCTTGAAGCAACTCAAAAGTGCATTAAACGCCGAATGGATTGAATATGCTTCCAGCTATCACGATGTAGCCCAAGATAAAAACATTGATGCAGTAAGCATTGCCACGCCATCTAAGACTCATTACCCCATTGCCAAAGAACTCATTGAGGCTGGCAAAGATGTGCTCGTGGAAAAGCCCATGACTATGGACATCATCGAGGCAAGAGATTTGGTAGCACTTGCCGACGAACACAATCGTATTCTTATGGTTGGGCACCTTATGCGATACCATCCCGCAATACAGAAACTCAAGCAGATGATAGATACGGACGAGTTGGGCACTATTCACACTATGATTGGTACTCGGATGGACTTCGGGTTGCCTCGCAAAGATATGGGTGTGATTTACGCACTAGGAGTACACGAACTAGACTTATTCTGCTATCTGCTGGGGATTAATTACCCTAAAAGCATTGTAGCCATCACAAGTAGGGTCTATAGCCAAGAGATTGAGGAGACGGCTATAATATGTGCTGACTTCGGCTACGCCAAGGGGTATGCGCTGGAAAGCTGGCTGATATCCACTTATGGCAAGAGGAGAGACTTAGTTGTAGTTGGGGATAAAGCCAGCGCACATATAGATTACCTTGCCACCCAACCACTTCAGATATTCGACAGCGCAATCATAACCGAAAAGGGTGTCCCCATTTCTGCCCAGGCTAAAGGCAAGAATACTATTGCCCTTCCTTGTGATGAGCCATTAAGAGAAGAGCTTAAACACTTCATATCCTGTGTTCAGTCTAGGCAAAAGCCTCTAACTGATGGTTATGTAGGATGGCAAGCCGTGGTCATGGCAGACGCTGCTTTAGAGTCCACGAGAAAAGGAAAGACAATTGAATTAAAGGAGGCACACACACCATGAAGCTTCTCTCATGCCCCAAGTGCGATGTCTGGCTCATGCTTTGCTCTAACTGCAACGGTTTAGGTATGAATATAGTACGCGGCAAACGTAAGAAATGCCCTAAATGCAATGGTCATGGATTGACCATGGATAAATCTAAAGCAAAGGAGGCTCATTGATAGCACCAGATGTTAAGCTAGGCAACAACGTAAGAATATGGCACCCCGAGCTTGTGAATCTTTTTGGCTGCACAATCGGAGACAACGTAAAGATTGGCACCTTTGTGGAAATTGGAAGAGATGTCAAAATAGGAGCAGGTTGCTTGATTGAAGCCTTCTGTTTCATTTGCAGTGGAGTTACATTAGAGGATAATGTATTCTGCGCTCCTCACGTTTGCTTTACCAACGATTTTTGGCCACCAAGTGGCAAGAGACGCCCAACACTAGTAAAAGAGGGAGCAAGCATCGGGGCAAATTCAACCATAGTCTGTGGTGTGACAATTGGCAAACATGCGATGATAGGGGCAGGTTCAGTGGTAACCAAGGATATACCAGACTATGCGATGGCTTATGGCAATCCAGCAAAAGTGAGAAGGATAATTGATGAAAATATTGACTGTCGTAGGCACTAGGCCAAACATTACAAAAGTTGCCCTACTCTATAAAGCAATGGCTAAGGAGTTCAACTGCATTCTTGTACACACGGGGCAGCACTACGATAAAAACATGAGCAAGGATTTCTTTCAGGAACTAGACTTGCCAATGCCCAATGCAAATTTAGGCGTTGGCTCTGGAACACACGCTGGACAGACAGCAAGAACTATGCTTAACCTAGAATACTTTATAGAGACCCAAAAACCAAACCTTGTAATAGTAACTGGGGACACGAATGCCAGCCTTTCAGGGGCATTAACCGCAGCCAAAATGGGCATCCCTGTATGCCACGTAGAAGCGGGGGTACGCTGTGGCGATGTCAGCCAACCCGAGGAGATAAACCGCAAGGTTATTGACCATATCAGCACATTGAACCTTGCTCCTACATTGACAGCGGCTGAATATTTGAAACGAGAGCAGTGCCCTTATTCCTTGACAGGCGATATCATGCTGGATAACTTTCTGTTCTATTCAAGAAAAGATTTTCACCGCCTAACGCCAACATACAAAGGTTTCATTTATGTGACAGTGCATCGGGCCGAAAACACCAATGGTGCAGAAAGGCTAGCCCACATATTCGCGGCTCTCGATGTGCTAACAAAAGAGTGGAATATAGTCTTGCCCCTGCACCCGCGCACCAATAAGATGCTCAAGCAATACGGCATCAAGACAAAGGTAGAAGTGATTGAGCCCGTGGGATATCTACAATCACTC
>Ga0315288_10002766_pt1 | contig 22476 bp, 20 predicted proteins | sample YL17G11_20_MG_FD_203454 | JGI IMG/M metagenome (GOLD analysis project Ga0315288, IMG submission 203454) | Sediment microbial communities from Yellowstone Lake, YNP, Wyoming, USA - YL17G11_20 | ecosystem: Environmental > Aquatic > Freshwater > Lake > Sediment | place: USA: Wyoming | collected...
CCAGGTAGTGGGGAAAGGTCAGGCTGTGGTTGCGCGAGAAGTTGGCCATCTGGTCGAACTGCTCGTGGAAGGCGTCCCAGACTTCCTCCACCGCCTCCTCACCGAAGATCAGGATAGCGGTAGGGGCCGCCTGTGCCACCGCCTCGGCGTGGCGCTCGCAGGCCCGCATGTCGGGAGGAAGATGCCTGGAGCCCTCGCCCTGGGGCCGCACGTAGGTCACGTGGTCGACGGTGGTGAACATCACGTGGTGCCGCTCGTCGCCGAGCGCTGCCACCTGTCGCGCGAACTCCTGGTCGAGGCGCAGGTGAAGGAGCTCCCGCCCGTCCTGGGGGCGCTTCACCAGCGCGCCGTTGTGGCAGATAAGGGGTGTGGTCAGGCCCAGGCTCGCCGCCGTGAGGCGCGCCAGGTGGAACCAGCGCGACGTGGCCAGTACCACCTGCGCCCCCCGGGCCAGCGCCTCACGCACCGCGGCCGCGTTGGCGTCGCTCAGGCGATTGGAGCTGTCCAGCAGCGTGCCATCGATGTCCAGGGCCACCAGGCGGGTCATCTCTGTCTCAGCGGTCGCCGAGCGTCGGGGCGAACGCCGAACTTGGCCCGGCGTAGCGATCGCGTTCCAGGCGGCGGGCCAGCTCTTCTTCCTGCGCAGTCAGTTCGCCGGGATGCATCTCGATCCCCCAGGCGCGGCCGACACCCACCACCAGCGCCTCGGCCAGTTCGTCCCAGCTCACCGTGCGGCCCAGCGCCTCCTGGAGGGATGTGGCCTGCGCAGCCTCCGCGGGATCGGGAGCCAGCCGGATGCTCCCCTGTTGCAGGAGTGCGCCATCGCGGCGGGCCTGGGCGCTGCCCACCAGCTTGCGCCCGGCCAGGGTCAGTTCGTGAGGGGCGACCGTTTCGAAGCACCAGGCGCCGTGTCGCGCCCCGCTGGGTGCGGCGGTCGCGGCCAGTGGCGGTAGGCCGAACGTCTCCAGGGCGGCCACCAGGCCGCCGGCCAGTCGCCCGTACGAATCGATGATGCCGCCGGCGGCCAGCGGATGGCTCAACGGCAGGACAATGCTGTAGCAGATATCGCCACGGTGAACGACAGCGCCGCCGCCAGTGGGCCGTCGCACCAGGTCCAGCCCCGGTGGGAGCGGCACCTCGTCGACCGGCTGAAAACGCCCCAGGGAGAGGCAGGCCGGCCGGAAGCCGAACAGCCGCAGTGTTGGCGGCGATTGGTCTCTCTTGCAGAGGGTGAGGAGGGCGTCGTCCACCGCCATCTGGTGCGCGCCCGTCGCCCAGCCGCCCTCCAAGAACCGCCAGGCATCCATGGGGCTACAGTCCCAGCACGCGCTGAGCGTTCTCGCAAAAGATCAGCCGCTTCTCTTCCGCGCTCAGGGGCAGGCTGTCGATGCGCGCGGCGTCCTTCAGTGGGTGGTGCCACGGCCAGTCGGAGCCGAAGAGAACGCGGTCGGCGCCCACGCGGCGGATCATCGTCATCGCCTCTTCGTCAGTGATGGCGAAGGGGTTGGCGATGCCGCTGATGGCGCCGCTGGTGTCCAGGTAGGCGTTGGGGTAAGACTGCATCACCTCCGCCACTTCGTCCGAGAAGCCGCGGCACATGTGGGCGAACACGAGGTTGATGCCGGGGAAGTCCCGCAGCACGTCCACGAAATTGCGCGGGTGGGCGTGCTGCTCCGGGTCGTCCAGCAGGGCCAGGGCGCCCGAGTGGGTGATGATCGCCATCCCCAGCGCCTGCGCCTTGGCGTAGGCCGGCCAGAAGCGGCGGTCGGCGGGGAAGAAGCGCTGGTTGGAGGGGTGCAGCTTGATCCCCTTCGCTCCCTCGCGCGCCCGCTCCTCGACTTCGGCCGCCAGGTCATCCTCCCCCATAGACGGGTCGAGGCCGATGAAGGCGACGAGGCCCGGATTCTCGCGGGCCACGGCACAGGTCCAGGCGTTGCGCCGCTGCATGCGGCCCAGCACATCGCGGATGATCTCCGCGTCGACCCGCTCGCGCTTCACCGGTGAAAGGTCGGGGGGCAGCCTGTTCAGGGCAGCCTCCCGCATCTCGAACACCGGCGTCATGTTGACCATCACGGCGTGGGAGATGTTGCCCTCGCGCATCAGCGGCACCAGTTCCTCGACGGTGCCGGCATGGCCGCTGAGGCCGGCGCCGGATTGCGCTTGCCGGCCGATGTCGGGACGAGGGAAGGTGTGGACGTGGGCGTCGATGATGGGGTAGTCGGGCATGGGAGGCTCTCCTCTAGCTCTTGGTGAACCCCAGGCCTTTGTCGCGCAGGCTGACGAGGCCCTGGCGGGCGATGATGATGTGGTCCAGCACGTCGATGTTGAGTAGCTTGCCGGCCTCGATCAGCTGGCTGGTGAGGTCGACGTCGTCGCGGCTGGGCGAGGGATCACCCGAGGGGTGATTGTGCACCACGATGAGGGCGGGGCAACCCTCGCGGATGGCGTCGCGGAACAGCTCGCTGATGCGCACCTGGGCGGTGTTTACGCTGCCCTTGTACACCTCCGGCATGGCCAGCACCTGGTTCTTGCTGTTCAGCAGGAGAACGCGCAGGTGCTCTTGCTCCAAAAGCCCCATCTCCGCCAGGAGGAGGTTGCCCACGTCTTGCGGCGAACGGACCGTAGCCCGCTCTTCCGGTTGGGCGGAAACCAGACGAAGGCCCAGCTCCAGCGCCGCCTTCACCTGAGCGGCCTTCGCCTCGCCCATGCCGTGCTGAGAGCACAGCTCGCCGAAGCTGGCCCGCGCCAGGCCGGGCAGGCCGTTGAACCGGGCCAGGGCAGTGGTGGCCAGCGCCAGAACGTTTTCCGATCGGGTGCCGGTTCGCAGGATGATGGCCAGCAGCTCGGAGTTGCTGAGGGCGGCGGCGCCGTGGTCGCGCAGGCGCTCGCGCGGGCGTTCGCACGCCGGCAACTGGCGGATAGTGGGTCGATACTCGACGGCGTCGGGCATGGCAGGCCCGCCGCTAAGGAGCCGTTCTACCCGGCGTTGGGCTGGGAGAAGGGACCCTGGGGACCTGGAGCTTCTGGCCGATATCGAGCGTATTGGGATCGGTGATGCCGTTGATGCGCGCCAGCTCGTCGGCGGTGGTGCCGAAGCGCTGGGCAATCGACGATAGAGAATCGCCCTGCTGTACAGCGTACTCCTCGAACGGCGACGGTTCGGGAGTGGGCGTGGGAGCCGGCGTGGGCGTTGCCGCCGGCGTGGGCGTAGCCCCCGGCGTGGTCGTAGCCCCCGGCGTGGGCGATAGGCCAGGGGTGCCGCCGGGCGTGCCCGTTGCTGTCGCCCGGGGCGTGCCTGTGGGCGTCACGCTGGCGCTTGGGCGGACGGTCGAAGTGACCGTCGCCGTTCGCGTGGCCGATGGCTGACCGGCCTGCGCCCCCGTCTCCTCCGACGCGCCCGGCGGCTGGATCAGCAGCCACAGCGCCAGCACGGAGCCAACCAGCAGGGCCAGTAGCGACCCTCGGAAGAGGGCCCCTGAGGGGACAGCGCTGGACGGGTCCTGGCATGCGGCGCAGAGCTCGCCGCCATGCTCGTCGCAGTAGGGCTTGCCGCAGCGCGGGCAGCGATGAACAGCGTCCCGGCCACAGGCATAGCACGACATGGATAGCCCCCCGTCTGGCGGTTCGCCTCAGGCGGACCGCCGATGCGCGGCTCTATTCTACTGCATCTCGACGGTGGCGCCAGCCTCCTGCAGCTTCTTGACGACGTTCTCGGCCTCGGTCTTGGGGATGCCTTCCTTGACGTGGGCGGGAACGCCCTCGACGAGGTCCTTGGCCTCCTTAAGGCCGAGGGTCGTGACCTCGCGGACGGCCTTGATCACGTTGATCTTGTTCGCCCCGAAGTCCTTCAAGACGACTGTGAACTCGGTCTGCTCTTCTGCCTCCACCGCCGGAGCCGCCGCCGCTGCGGGCGCCCCTGCGGCCGGCGCAGCCGCCATCGAAAGGGAAGCCGCGCTGATACCAAACTCATCCTGGAGGCGCTTGTTCAAGTCACGCAGCTCCAGAATCGTCATGTCCTTGATCAGGTCAAAGACCTCATCAATCTTACCGGCCATTGATCATTCCTCCTTCTCTTTCTCGAACCTAAGCGCTCTCCAGCTGGCGGGCGCGCGCCTCCAGCAGACCGGGAAGCTGGTTGGCCATCGCATCCAGCAGGCGTGCCAGTTCGGTCACAGGCGCCTCCAGCAGACCAGCGAGAACGGCCACCGGCGACTGCAGTTGGCCGATCACCTGTGCCAGGAGCACCTCCTTGGTGGGCAACCTCGCCAGCTCTCCCAGCTCGCGGCCCGGCAGCACCTGTCCGTCCAGGTAGACGGCGCGAATGGAGAAGGCGGGCGGCGCCGTAGGCGCGTACTCACTGAACGCGCGGGCCACGGCCAAGATGTCGCCGTAGCCGAAAGCCAGGGCCGTGGGCCCGTCGACGAGCTGGCTCAACGTCGGTTTGCCTGCTCGCTCGGCGGCCAGACGCGTGAGGGTGTTCTTCACGACCCTCAGCTCGATTCCGGCGGCGCGCATCCGCCGCCGGAGCTGGTCCATCTCGAGCACCGTGAGGCCGCGATAGCCGGTCCCCACGGCGATGGTGCTGCGGGCGATGCGGTCCTGCAGCTCGTCAATCATCTGCGCTTTCTTGGCTGTCGGCATAGTCGCTCCTCGGCACAGAACTACAAAGCCCTTGCCGTAGGAGGCAAGGGCTTTCGTGGCGAACAGCCCGATTCCCTGCCTCGGCGGGCCCTCTCGGATTAAGCCCCGGCTGTCCGGGGCGCCCGCTGTCTACGGCTCTCTATTCGATTGGTCTAGCTGGTGGTCAGCGATAGTGTGGGCTGGAGGTCCAGCTTGATCCCCGGCCCCATGGTCGTGGTCAGCGTTGCGCTCCTGATGTACTGCCCCTTGGCCCCCGTAGGCCGTGACTTGACGATGGCTTCCACCAGGGTGGCGATGTTTTCCAGCAGTTGGTCCTCGTTCAGGCTCACCTTGCCCACCGGCACGTGCACCAGGGCCGTGCGGTCCAGGCGGAACTCCACCCGGCCAGCCTTGGCGTCGCGGACACCCTTGGCCATGTCCTCGCCCTCCACCACCGTGCCCGAGCGGGGGTTGGGCATCAGGCCGCGCGGGCCCAGGATGCGGCCCAGGCGGCTCACCTTGTTCATGATGTCCTTGGTCGCGAGGGCCACGTCGAAGTCCGTCCAGCCGCCCTCGATCTTCTTGATCAAGTCCTCGCTGCCCACGAAGTCGGCGCCGGTATCCTCGGCCAGCTTGGCGGCCTCGCCCTCGGCGAAGACCAGCACCCGAACCTTCTTGCCCAGGCCGTGGGGCAAGACCACCGTCCCCCGCAGTTGCTGGTCGGCATGGCGAGGGTCGAGGCCGGTGCGCAGGTGCAACTCCACCGTCTCATCGAACTTGGCGAAAGACGTTTCCTTGGCCAGCTTCACCGCCTCTCGCGGCTCATAGGGGTGGTCGCGGTCGACCTTCTCCAGCGCCTCTAGGTACTTGCGCCCGTGCCTAGCCATCATCAGGAGCCCTGTTACAGGCACCAGCTTCTGGTGCACGGGGTCCGGCGCCAGGAGGAACTGTTCGAGCGTTACGGCGCCCAGAAGGGCAGGGCTGCCCTCGTCGGCGAAAACACAAGTGGTGATTCGTACCTCGCCCTCGATTCGGATCGGCACCTCTGCCAGCTCTCTCTCGACAACACGACCGTCGGCCAGTTCGAAACTCCTTCTGGCGACGGCTCGATGTCCCAACTCTTCTAGCAGGCTTCCAGCCACCGAGGTGAAGGTAGAGCCGGTGTCCACCAGCGCTTCCACCTCTCGGAAGGTCCGCCCATCGGGCGAGCCAATACCAAGACGCACCGTGAAAGTGCCCATCTTCTCCCTCGCGTGAGGAATGCGGCGGAGCGTCTTCCCCTTAGCCATGGCTAGCCCGTCGCCTCCACCACGTCGACTCCCATGCTGCGGGCGGTGCCTTCCACCATGCGCATGGCCGCCTCGATATCCTCAGTGTTCAGGTCCTTCATCTTGATCTTCGCGATATCTCGCGCCTTGTCCCGCGCCAGCTGTCCCACCTTCTCCCGCTTCTGAGCTGGGCTGCCCTTCTCCAGTCCCGCCGCCTGCTTGATCAGTTGTGACGTGGGCGGCGTCTTGAGCACGAAGGTGAAGGAACGGTCCTCGAAGACCGTGATCTCCACCGGGATGATGGTGCCGGCCTGGGAGGCGGTGCGCTCGTTGTAGTCCTTGCAGAAAGCCATGATGTTTACGCCGTGCTGGCCTAGTGCCGAACCCACAGGTGGCGCCGGCGTGGCCTTGCCCGCGTCTAACTGGAGCTTGAGGACGGCGCGAATCTTCTTGGCCAATCTAAAGCCTCTCTACTTGCAGAAAGTCCATCTCCACCGGCGTCTCCCGCCCGAAGAAGGAGACCAGTACCTTGACCTTGCCCTTCTCCAGGTTGATCTCGTCCACGCTGCCGATGAAATCGATGAACGGGCCGTCGGTAATGCGCACGCTCTGGCCGATGGTGAAGCCCACCTTGATGCGCGGCTCGTCGGACCGCATCTGGCGGAGGATCGACTTGACCTCCGCCTCCTCCAGAGCCGTCGGCTCGTGGCCGGAGCCGACGAAGCCGGTAGCGCCGGGCGTGTTGCGCACCACGTACCACGATTCCTCGTCCATGATCATCTCCACCAGCACGTAGCCGGGGAAGATCTTGTGCGGTACGGTGCGCCGCTGGCCGTCGCGGATCTCGATCTCATCGACCTGCGGCACGATCACCTGGAAGACCTTGTGGGCCATGTCCATGTTCTGGACGCGGTGCTCCAGGTTTGTCTTCACCTTGTCCTCGTAGCCGGAGTAGGTGTGGATGACGTACCAATGGCGGCCGTCATCGGGGGGGAGTTGGGGCTCGGCTTTGCCCTCTGGCTCAGTAGCGATAGGTGTCTTGGCGGCGACCTCCTCTGGCGGAGGCGCCTCTACCACGCTTGCTTTCTTCCTACGCGATGCCATTACCGACAACACTGCCTATCGCAGCAGGACGTGCTCCACCAGCCAGGCGAAGCCCAAGTCCACGCCGCCCAGGAACAGTCCCATGACCACCGACACTATGAGCACCACCACAGTGAGGTGCATGGTGTCCGGGCGACTGGGCCAAACCACCTTGCGCAGCTCAGAGATGATGTCCATGACCCAGCGCGGCCGCCAGGAGAGGATGCCCCGCTTTCCCTTGGTGGGTGTCGCTCGCGGCGCCCGGGGAATGGTTACTCCGCCGCCCCGTTTGGGTGACTTGGTCGCCGCCGGATGGCGTCTAATCGCCCGGTTCATATCGTCTCACTCTCCCCAGGATCCTGCTGCTAGCGCACCTCGCGGTGCACGCGATGGCCGCGGCAGCGGGGGCAGAACTTGCGGAACTCCAGCCGATCGGAATCGTTGCGACGATTCTTGCTGGTGGTATAGTTCCGCGACCGGCACTCCGTGCAGGCCAGATGGATTACGACTCGGTCTTCTTTCTTGGCCATGGGCTATCTGCGGGCCTCTCCCCCTCTAGTCTAGCACCTTGGTGAGGACGCCCGCACCCACCGTGTGGCCGCCTTCGCGGATGGCGAAGCGTACGCCTTCCTCCAGCGCCACCGGCTGAATGAGCTCCACTGCCAGGCGCACATCATCGCCCGGCATCACCATCTCCGTGCCCTCGGGCAGCTGGACGGAGCCGGTGACGTCGGTGGTGCGGATGTAGAACTGGGGCCGGTAGCCGTTGAAGAACGGTGTGTGGCGGCCGCCCTCCTCCTTGGAGAGGACATAGACCGCGCCCTCGAACTTGGTGTGGGGGCGGATGCTGCCCGGATGGGCCAGCACCATGCCCCGCTCCACGTCCTCGCGCTCGATGCCGCGCAGCAGGCAGCCCACGTTGTCGCCGGCCTCGCCATAGTCCAGGGTCTTGCGGAACATCTCCACACCGGTGCAGACCGTCTTGCGGGTCTCGCGGATGCCAACGATCTCCACTTCCTCGCCTGTCTTGACTACGCCTCGCTCGATACGGCCGGTAGCCACGGTGCCCCGCCCCTTGATCCCGAATACATCCTCGACGGGCATCAGGAAGGGCTTGTCCCGCGCCCGCTCAGGGGTGGGAATGTACGAATCGACGGCGTCCAGGAGTTCCCAGATACATTTGTACTCCGGCGCGTTGGGGTCGGTGCTGGTGGATTCCATAGCCTGGAGAGCGCTGCCGCGGATGATGGGAATCTTCTCGCCGGGGAAGCCGTACTTAGTGAGGAGCTCCCGCACCTCCAGCTCGATGAGATCGAGGAGTTCGGGGTCCTCCATCATGTCCACTTTGTTGAGGAAGACCACCATCGCCGGCACCTCTACCTGGCGGGCCAAAAGGACGTGCTCGCGCGTCTGGGGCATGGGCCCGTCGTTGGCGGCGACCACCAGGATGGCGCCGTCCATCTGGGCGGCTCCGGTGATCATGTTCTTGATGTAGTCGGCGTGGCCGGGACAGTCGATGTGGGCATAGTGGCGCTTGTCCGTCTGGTACTCCACGTGGGCCACGGCGATGGTGATGCCGCGCGCCTTCTCCTCGGGGGCATTGTCGATGCTCCAGAAGTCGCGGTAGTCGGCCATCCCCTTAAAGGACAGGGCTCTAGTGATCGCCGAAGTTAAGGTGGTCTTGCCGTGGTCGATGTGTCCAATGGTGCCCACGTTTACGTGAGGCTTGGTCCTTTCGAACTTCTTTCGGGCCATGCCGACTATACCTCCTTCAGGTCTGGAGCCCACAGTCGGATTCGAACCGACGACCTCGCCCTTACCAAGGGCGTGCTCTACCGACTGAGCTATGTGGGCACGGCCTCGATGCTGGAGGTGAGTTGGGGAAGCTCCCCCGACTGCAACCTCTAACTTCCGACCTCAAGTTTCCTATCTGGTGGCGGGGGTAGGATTCGAACCTACGTAGGCGAACGCCAGCGATTTTACAGACCGCCCCCTTTAGCCACTCGGGCACCCCGCCGCGGGAAAAGCCAAGGAACAAGGGCCGGGGGCGAAGAGCCCCGCTCCGCCTGCCATGTTCCTTGTTCCCTGTTCTCATCCTGGAGCCCAAGGGGGGAGTCGAACCCCCAACCTACCGATTACAAATCGGTTGCGCTACCGTTGCGCCACTCGGGCTTTTCACCCGCCTGTCGTTGGACAAGCTGGGGCAGTGGCAGGCAGGGCCCATAGAAACATCGATCGCCCCCAAAGAGGCGACGCAACACGTAGTATATCATCGCGATCTCTAAAGTCAAGGCAAATATCGCCTGCGAGGCGACCGCCTAGGCCCGCCGCCGCCAGCGTGTTCCCTCCGCGCTGTCTTCCAGGGCGATGCCCAGCTCCAACAGCCGGGCGCGGATGCTGTCCGACTGCTCGTAAAGCTTCGCGGCGCGCAGCTCGTCCCGCACTCTCACCAGCAGGTCGATGAAGGGGCGCGCCGCTATCCCCGTCTCCTTTTCGGCCAGCGTCAGGCCCAGCACCCCGGCCAGCTCGCGCAGGGTCGACTGCGCCTCGTCGACCGGTCGACCCTCGTCACGGCCGCGGTTGATCTCCCGCGCCAGGTCGAAGAGGGCAGCTACGGCCTGGGCAGTATTCAGATCGTCGTCCATGCTGTCGATGAAGCGCCGGCGGAAGGGTTCCGGGTCCACCGACGAGCCCTCGCCCGGCGGAGCGGGAGCCACGGCCAGACGCAGACGCTCGGCGGCTCGTTTGGACGCCTCCAGTCCGTCCTCGCTGTAGGTCAGCGGGCTGCGGTAGTGAGAGCCGAGGATGAACAGACGGCAGCCGTCCGCGCCGTACTTGGGCAGCGCGTCGGCGATGGGGATGATGTTGCCCAGCGACTTGCTCATCTTCTCCTCGCCCAGGTAGAGCCAGCCGTTGTGCAGCCAGTAGCGGACAAAAGGCTCGGTGCCGGTATAGGCCTCGCTCTGGGCGATCTCGTTCTCGTGGTGAGGAAAGATGAGGTCGATGCCGCCGCCGTGGATGTCCAGCGTATCGCCCAGGTACTTCGTGGACATGGCCGTGCACTCGATGTGCCAGCCGGGGCGGCCGGGCCCCCAAGGACTCTCCCACGACGGTTCGCCGGGCTTGGCCGCCTTCCAGAGCGCGAAATCGGCCGGGTGCTCCTTATGCTCCCCGGGCTCGACCCGCGCGCCGGCCATCATCGAGTCCAGGTTGCGGTGCGAGAGCTTGCCGTAGTCTTTCTTGGCCGTCACCCGGAAGTAGACATCCCCCTCGGCCGCGTAGGCGAAGCCCTTCTCCACCAGGCGCGCGATGATCTCGAGCATGGTGGGGATCTCCTCCGTCGCGCGCGGGTAGACGTGAGCGGGCAGGATGTTGAGCCCGGCCGTCTCGGTGGCGTATTCGGCGATGAGCTGTTCGGCCAGGTCCTTCACCGGGATGCCCAGGTGGTTGGCGCGGGCGATGATGCGGTCGTCGATGTCGGTGTAGTTCTGGACGTGGCGCACCTGATGGCCGGTGTACTCCAGGTAGCGGCGCAGCGCGTCGAAGATGATGTAGCTCATGGCGTGGCCCAGGTGGCTCTTGTCGTACGGCGTTATACCGCAGACGTACATCTTCACCGGGCCGGCCCCGGCCACAAACTCTTCTTTCTTACCCGTGAGGGTGTTGTGGAGCTTCACGACGGGCCCTCCTTGCCCGTCGCATGCGGGCTGGGGGTCGGCTGCTCATTCTCTTTCCGCTCGCCTTCCACCTGGACGATGCGCTCCTCCAGCTCGCGCACCCGCTGCTCGAGCTGCTGGATAGTATCCCACTCGGGGTCGGGAAGCTTCAATATCGTATCATCGCCGGGGTCGTGATAGGCAACGACGTGACCGGGCACGCCGACCACGGTGGCGTTGTCCGGCACGTTGGTCACCACCACCGAGCCGGCGCCGATGCGCACGTTGTTCCCCACATTGATCGCGCCGATGAGGTTGGCGCCGGCCCCCACCACCACGTTGTTGCCCAAAGTGGGGTGGCGCTTGGTTCGCTTGGTGCTGCTGCCCCCCAGAGTAACGCCCTGGTAGAAGTGGCAGTTGTCGCCGATCTCCGCCGTCTCGCCGATGACCACGCCCATGCCGTGGTCGATGAAGAAGCCCTCGCCGATCTTGGCGCCGGGGTGGATCTCGATGCCGGTGAAGGCGCGGGCCAAGTGGGAGACGACCCGGGCCGGCACCCGCAGGCCCCTTCGGTAGAGCGAGTGGGCCAAGCGGTGGAGCTGGCGGGCGTGGAAGCCGGGATAGGCCAGGACGACCTCGAGGGCGCTGACAGCAGCGGGGTCCCGCTCCTGGGCGGCCCTGATGTCGCGCCTGATGCTATCTAAGAGTGACAGAGGCTCTACTCCCTATCTCGGCAACAGGAGGGCGACCGCCAGGGCGGCGATGGCCTCGCCGCGCCCCACTTCGTCCAGGCCCTCGTTAGTGGTGGCCTTTACGCTCACCCGCGATTCGTCCGTCCCCAGCGTCTCGGCGATGCGCTGGCGCATAGCCTTGATGTAGGGCGCCAGGCGGGGCCTCTCGGCGATGACAGTGGCGTCCACATTTCCCACCACGAAGCCAAGAGGCCTGATCATCTCCACCGTGCGGGCCAGTAGCTCGCGGCTATCGATGCCGGCGAAGCTCGGGTCGTCGGGGGGGAAGAAGTGGCCGATATCGCCCAAACTCGCGGCGCCCAGCAGAGCGTCGGTGATGGCGTGGAGGAGGACGTCGGCGTCGCTGTGACCGCCCAAGCCCTTCTCGAACTCTATCTCCACGCCCCCCAGAAGGAGGCGCCGCCCTTCCTGAAAGCGGTGTATATCATAGCCGATGCCTACACGCATGTCTAACCTTCCCCAACCTCCGCCAACAGGGCCTGCGCCAGGGCCAGGTCGGCCGCCGTCGTCACCTTGAGGTTGCGAGCAGAGCCGGGGAAGACCTTCACCCGCCGGCCCAGCGCCTCCACCAGGGCAGCGTCGTCAGTGACCTCGCCGTCGGCTTGGCGGTGGGCCTCCCGCAGGAGCTCATAGTCGAAGACCTGGGGCGTCTGGGCCGCCCAGAGGTTGCGCCGGTCCAGCGTTCGTCGCACCAGGCCATCGTCGGCCGCCTCCTTCAGCGTATCGGCTAGTGGCACCGCAGCGATGGCCGCCCCCGTCTCGGCGGCTGCCGCCAGGCCGGCCTCGATGAGCGCGGCGGTCACCAGCGGCCGCGCGCCGTCGTGCACCACCACCCAGCGGCACTCGCCCAGAGCCTCGAGGCCCAATCGGACCGAGTCCTGGCGCCGGGGCCCACCGGGGCAGATGACCGCCACCTTGTCAAAGCCCGCCGCGTCTACCAGGCGGCAGGCTCGTTCCAGGTTCTCTTCCGTCAGTACCAGCACCACCCTATCGATCAAGCGGCAGACCTCGAAGGCCATGAGCGAATGGGCTATGAGGGGCCGGCCAGCCAGTGGCGCGAACAGCTTGTCGCCCTCGCCGAAGCGCCGGCCGCTGCCCGCCGCCACGATGATGGCTCCTACGGATTGGGGTTTGGCAGACATTCGCCTGGGGTCTAGGAGGCGCCCTTGGGCTGAGCGAAGATCATGCGGCCGGCCACCGTCTGCAGCACGCGAGTTACGATGACCTCCAGGTCCTCGTTCAGGTGGCGGCGGCCGCCCTCCACCACCACCATCGTGCCGTCGTCCAGGAAGGCGACGCCCTGGCCCATCTCTTTGCCCTCCTGGATGATGCGCACCTCCATCTCTTCGCCCGGCAGCACCACCGCTTTCACGGCGTTGGCCAGGGAGTTGACGTTAAGGATGCGCACGCCCTCCAGTTCGGCCACGCGATTGAGGTTGAAGTCGTTGGTCATGATCGGGCAGTTGAGGCCTTTGGCCAGACGAATGAGTTTGCTGTCCACGTCCCGGGCATCCGGGAAGTCGGTGTCGGAGACCTGGATCGGCGCCAACGATTCCTTCTGAAGGCGGCCGAGGACGTCCAGGCCGCGGCGGCCGCGGTTGCGGCGCAGCGCATCGGGCGAATCGGCGATGTAACGGAGCTCTTCGAGGACGAAGCGTGGGATGATCAGTGTCCCCATGACGAAGCCCGTCTGGGCGATGTCGGCGACCCGTCCGTCGATGATGGCGCTGGTGTCGATCACGATGTGGCGAGCCAACCTCGCCGTGCCCTTTCCCGCCACCGGGAGATAGTGTCCGATAAACTCGGCGAACTCCTCCTCGCGGCTAAGCAGGGCCGCCACGCCCAGCAGGCTCAAGATGACGCTGACGATAAACGGCGCGATGGCGCCCGCGATCCCCGGCAGGGAAGACAGCATCGGCGTCAGCAGGGCCGAGACCAGCAGTCCGGCCACCAGCCCGATGGTGCCCAGCGCCAGTTGCAGCGGCTCCACCTGGTTGATCCAGCGCTGGAACAGGCGCAGGGGCGCCAGGAAGAACCAGGGCGCCACTATCACCCCGAACACCGTGAACAGCACCGGCGGCGCTGACCAGAAGACGATCGCCGTGATGCCGGTGTCTCCCTGGGCCATGTACTGGCCCGTGCGCAGGCCTACATAACCGAAGAAAATGGCGGCGACAATGCGGAGGATGATCGATACGTTAACGATCATCGGATGATTCCTCCCACCAAACCTGCCCGGATAGCAGGGCAGCCGTAATGCGTTCCCCGCTGCGGGCCAGAGATAATAGAGCAATGATTCGGCTGCAGTATAGCACGATCGCTGTGAGATGGGGCAGGAATGACGAACGGAGCAGGACGCCCGATTGGCACCGCTCATCCTTCGACAGGCTCAGGACGAGCGGCTTGTCTCCCGTACGTGGTAGCACCTTCGTCCCGCTCGTGGTGAGCTTGTCGAACCACGAGCGGCGCACGACGCCTGATTCAGCCGCCCCCTAGCCGAACCCCAGCAGGCCCGTCAGGAGCTCGGCGCTGAAATCGCCGAAGGCCGCCATGTAGATGTCCTTGATGATCTTGCCCGCCAGGACGGCCAGGAAGAAACGTCCCAGCGGCATGCGCACCACACCGGCGGCGGCCCCCGCGATGTCGAAGAAGGGGTTGGGAATTATAGACATGACGAACATGGTGAGGGTGCCGCGCCGTTCCATCCAACGCCGAAGCCATTGATACTCGGGCCGTTCCTCGAAGATGAGGCGGCCGCCGTAGCCGGCGGCGTAGCCCGTGAACTCGCCCAGGGCCTCGGCCAGCCCGGCCACCACCCCCACCAGAACGAACGTAGGGATGCCCAGGTAGGAGTTAAGGATCGCCCCGCCGCCCACGACTGAGGCGGCGGCCGGGGTCGGCAGGACAATGGAGGCGGCGCCGATGAAGTTGATGAGGAACACCCCGGCATAGCCGTAGTCTTTCAGGCGGGACACCTCCACCTGGAAGTAGAAGAAGGCGAACGCGAAGACGGTAGTGATGAGCACCACCGCGATGAGGAGGATGTACTCCAGGCGCAGCACCATCCAGCGCCTGCGCTTGGCGGTCGTGGTCTCTTCTTCGGGGAGGCTGCTCATGCTGGGGAGTTTCCCCCTTGTCGGTGCAATCTCCTGCTCCGCCAGCGAACCCCTCTCCGCTCTATTACGAATGCAAAGGACGGGAGGCCTAGCCTCTCGTCCCTCGTGCTAGCCTCTCCTTCGCATGCCTACGAGGTTAGCTGACGGGTTCGGCTTGAAGGAGTTAGCCTACTCCCCGACAAGTCGAGGAGATTCACCCCTTGCCCCCCGACCCTGTCGGGCGGCTGGCCTGGCCGCGCCCAGGCCGTTGGTTCCCCCGCTCCGCCTCGGGCGGATTCGGCATCCTGTTTTCGCTACCTGCCTACCGGCAGGTAGGTTTGCGTTCAATCTAGCAAAGGGCTGCGGCGGTGTCAATCAGCGCTCAGGCCGGATGACCAGCACCGGCTCGCCGGAGGCCCGCACCACCTGGTCGGCCACACTGCCCAGCACCCACCGTCCCAGCCCTGACCGGCCGTGGGTGGTCATGGCCACCAGCGACCCCGGCGTCTCCTTGGCGAACTCCACGATGCTGTGGGAGGCGGCCCCGCGCAGCACGTCCCAACTGGCTGGGATACCCTCGCGCTGGATGTCCTTCCCCACACCTGTCAGGTAGCCGGAAGCCACCACGTCGATGCGTTGCAGGACGTCGGCGGGCACCGCCCACGTGTCGGGGCCCATGGGGCTGAACTGAACGGTGGTTTCCGCGCTGATCACCTGGATCAGCACCACCTCCAGCTTCAGGGTCTTGGCGATTTCTTGCGCGTGAGGGAGGACTGCCTCGGCGGCCCGCGAGCCGTCGAGCGGCACGATGATCTTCTTCAGCGGAAGGGGCTTCTGGTCCACCGGCGTCTCTCCTGTGGGCCGCACCAGGAGTACGGGCTGGTGGGCGTGGCGCAGCACGCGGTCGGGGGCGCTGCCCAGCATCCAGCGGGCCAGCCCCGCCCGGCCGTGGGTGGACATGGCAATGAGGTCCGCTTTCTCCGCCTCAGCGAAATCAGCGATGGAGCTGGCCACGCCGCCCAGGCCCACCTTCATCTCCACCTTGAACCGGCCTCGGCGTAGCGCCTTGGCTACGCCGGCCAGATACTCCTCGGCCAGGGCGCGGATGCGGGCCGTAGTCTGTTCGGCATACTCCTTTTGGCGGCCGCCGCGCGGTTCGACGGGGGCCTCGGCGGCATGGAAGAGAATGATCGTGCTGCCGAACCCACGCGCCAGGGTCTTGACGCAGGGCAGGATGCCCTGCGCTATCGGGGAGCCATCCAACGGCACCAGTATCTTCTCAAACATTCCCTACCCTCGCTGCCAAAGTGGCGTCGCTGTATGCTAGCAAGGAAGCGCTGCCCTCGCAAGCCTTTCAGGCGGGCGCACTGCGGCTCCGACAGCTTGGTTTGCCACTGGGCCTGCCCCTTCGGTAAGTTCGATGGGCAAGTTTTACATTCATTGAGGTATAGGGTGACATGTTACGTTTGAAGGCCTGCCCGCCCTGGGGCGCTATCTCTATCCGAGGCCGGAGTTGCGGATCGCGGAGCGCACCCACTCCTTCAGCGCCCGCATCATGCCAGAAAGTCTCGAAGGCGGCAAGACAGGGGAAGCCCTACCTCCCCCACCGCCTCCTGGCATACCAGGCGCCTGCGGTGAGGGCGAGGAGGGTGTTGCGGTAAGGCCGGGCGGACAGCGGACTACTCCTCCCGCCACCTCACCTCGTACAGCCGCACCGGGTCCTCGAAGCCCCGCAGGGCCGTCTCACCCCGGTCCGCGATCAGGAACCCCTTGCCCGCCGCCAGCTCCCTGACCACGTTGGCGACCAGGATCTCCCCGCCCGCCGCCTGCGCAGCGATGCGCGCCGCCAGGTTCACTGCCGTCCCGAACAGGTCCTTCTCCTCCGCTATCGGCTCACCGGCGTTCAGCCCGATGCGCACCCGTATCGGCTCCTTCGCCGACTCGTTGTGCTGGGCGAAGGCCCGTTGAACGGCGATGGCGCACTCCAGGGCCCGCGTGGCCGACGAGAAGGACGCCATGAACCCGTCCCCCAACGCCTTCACCTCAGAGCCGCTGTGGGCCTTGAGGGCATCGCGGATGATGGCATTGTGGGTGCGGAGTACCTCCTGGGCCTTGGCGTCGCCCAGGCGCTGAGTGAGGGTGGTGGAGCCCTCCATGTCCGTGAACAGGACGGTGCGAAAGGCACCGGCAGCCGGCGGTTCGCCCACCGCCGGAGCTTCCTCGCCCTCGCCCAGGAACTCGTCGATGACGCTCGCCACCGCCTCCATGTCACCCAGCCAGGGGCTGAGAATGTCTCCCTGCTGTAGTAGCAGCCTGGCATCCGGAATGTGCGAGGCAAGGTGCCTGGCAACGTCTACATCGAATAGGCGAACCCCGCGGCGGTGAACCACCAGCGTTGGCGCTCTGACGCGCGGCAGGAGGTCCGTAACATCGAATTCACGCAACGCGGCGACAGTCGCCCGCAGCGCCTGCCGGGTGACGCTTTCGCGATATAGCTCAGCCGCCCGGTGCGCTGGCTCGCCTTGCGACCATCCCAGCAAGACATGCCCCGCCGTCTCCGTGTATAGCTCCCAGTCCTTTTCTAGAAGCTCGCGCAACGCCCGAAGCCGTGGCGAGGTGTAGAAGTCTGAGGCCCGCGCCCAGGAGCACCACAGGATAAGGTGGGATACTCGCTCCGGGTTGCGGGCCGCGTAAGCGATAGCCACCGGGCCCATTTGAAGGACGCCCAACAAAGCGAATCTCTCCAGACTGAGGCGGTCTACCACGGCCTCTAGGTCCAGCATGAGGACATCGAGCGAGTAGTCGGTTACATCCCGCTCCGATACTCCCCACCCTCTGCCATCGTAGCGGACGAGCTTCCTCCTCTCCGCTAAGCGCTCATACCAGCGGCGGCTCTCAGGGAACTGCCACTCCATTTGGATGTGGGTCAGTGGAAGGTCCGGCAGGTACACAAGGGGCATGCCGTCTCCTAATGTGTAGAAAGCGATGCTCACCCCGTCCTTCGTCTGCGCGTACTGGATGCGCGGCTCCATAGTTACCACACCACCTCGTACACCCGCTGGCGGCCGCGGATGCCCTTGAGCTGCTTGCGGCCGGCGTCGCAGAACTCGACCCCGGCTAGGGAGCCTCCCACGGTGCGCACCACCTCCGATACCAGGATCTGCCCTCCCTGGGCCTTGGCGGCAATGCGGGCGGCCAGGGTGACGGCGGTGCCGAAGTAGTCCCCCGCCTCCTCGATGGACTCGCCGGTGTTGAGGCCGATGCGGACGTTGATGGGCGCTTCGACAAGCGCCGCTCCCCCTTCGACAGGCTCGGCACGAGCGGAAGCCCGCTCAGCGTTGTAGGCGGCGAAGGCTTTCTGGATGTCCACGGCGCAGGCCAGGGCCCTGGCGGCACTGGCGAAGGCCACCATGAAGCCGTCGCCCATGGACTTCACCTCGTGGCCGCCGTGGCGCGCCACCTGCTCCCGCAGGATGCGGTTGTGCTCGGCGAGGAGGCCGTGGTATGGCTTGTCGCCGAGGCGCTGGGCCAGAGCGGTGGACCCCTCGATGTCGGTGAAGAGGATGGTGACGGTGCCCCGCTCGTCGGAGTGGCGGGCCAGGCTGGAAGCATCAGCCAAGGCCGAGGGCAGGATCTGCTCGATGGTGGAGCGCAGGATTCTCTTTGCTCTGCGCGGGCTGGGGGTCAGGCCGGGCGCTACCTTCTCCTGGGCCCGCATCTTGACGGCGAGGACCTTCTCGACCCTCTGAGGCAGGCCGATGTCCTGATTGAGCTGGAGGGCTTCGTTGAGCATGGCGGTGGCGGCCTCGGCGTCGCCGGGGGCGTCCCTGGCCAGGCGCATCTTGGCGTAGGCCAGGAGGGTAGCTGCCAGCTCCAGCCGGTAGCCCAGACGTCGCGCCAGGCTGAGGGCTTTCTCGAAGTAGCTGGCAGCGTCGTCCCAGCGCCTGCTCACGGCATCCAGCATGGCGATGACGCGGGGAACGAGCCAGAGGAGAACGAACTCTACGCCTCGTTCGTTCAGCTCGCGCAGACGCTGGTAGCAGGCGTCCAGACCATCCGTCTCGCCTAGCTCGGCAAGGGCCTCACCGCAGGCGAGCAGGTTACGCGCCCCTCCCAAACTCAGCGGGCTTTCGAATGGCCACTGGGGGCGGTCAGCAAGGAGTTTCCGCGCTGACGTCATGTCCCCTCTCTCAAGGCAGAGGCGGAGCCGGCCGCGCCAGGAGCCCGCCACGCGGGCCTCGGCCTGGTCGTAGCGTCGCGTCAGCATCATGAGCATCGCAGAGTGTTCCAGGATGTCGGGTATAATCGCGAAGACCCGCATCTCAGAGGCCAGGATAAGCACCTCCGCGCCGATGCGCTCCGATTCCACCAGGTCTCCGGCCATAAGACGCTGCCATGCGACGTAGAGGGTGGCCGTGTAGGCGGGCTGGAAGGCCAGGCGCTGCTCGGAGACCCGGCGCAGCTCCGCCCACTCGGGGCCGGCGGCCGACACTTGTCCCTGCATGGTCGCCGAATGCAGGCTCGGGACTCTCGCGTAGCAGGCCATGGCCTCTTCGCCCGCCTCTTCCCACTCGGCCGCAGCGCGGTCGCCGGCCTCCTGGGCCCTCCGGGGGAAGCAGGCAAACCAGTAGAGGTAGGCGATGGGATTGAACAGCCAGCCGAGTGTTGCGGGGTCGGTGACGTGCTGGGCCAGGGATTCCGCCTCGGCCACCTCCTTGAACGCGGTGTCGAAGCGGTAGAGGCGCAGCGAGTCGAGGGCATGCATAGCGAGCAGGACGGCCCGTTCTGCCTGCTCTGCCGGGCCGACTAACTCCAGGCCCTTTGCGGCGAACCGTAGGCCGCGCTCCCATTGCCCCTGCCAGGGAAGCCATCCAGCCAGGTAACTGTAGGCCCTGGCCGCCCCGGCCACATCGCCCGCCGCCTCGAACTCGCGGGCCGCCTCTTCGTAGCTCTCGATCATCCCCTCAAAGTCGCCTGTGCCGTGCTGAGCCAGTGCCAGGTCCCGCAGGAGGACTGCCTTGTCCCCCCGGGACGCGCCCACGGCATCCGCCAGCTCGAGGGCGCAGCGATAGAGAGGCACGGCCTCAGCGGGCGCATAGGCGGCCAGCGCCTGCTGGGCAGCCTTCAGCGTCCAGCGGTAGGCCGTCTCGGCGGGGGCGCCCTCCCCCGCCTCGCGGTAGTGATAGGCCAGCTCGGCCGCATAGTCGTCCAGCCGGTCGGGGTAGGCCTCTTCCAGGGCACGGGCGGCGCGCAGGTGCAGCCGCTGCCGCCGCGGGGCACTGAGGCGGGCGTACAGGTTCTCCCGCAGAAGGGTGCTGGTGAACTGATAGTAGGTGCGTCTCTCCTGGCGCTGCTCCCTCACCACCTGGGCGGCCAGAGCCTCCTCCACGGCCGGCAGAATGACCTCTTCGTCCAGGTCAGCGACCCGCTGAGCCAGGGAGAGGCTAAAGCGGCGGCCCAGCACGGCGCCCACCTGGAGCAGGCGGCGACAGCCCTCCGACAGTCCGGCCAGCCTGTGCTCCATCACCTCCCGCACGCTCTCGGGCAGGCCGATGTCGGAGATGGTGGTGGCCTTGCTGGTCCAGCGCCCCTCCTCCCGATAGAGGACCTCCGTCTCGATGAGGTGCTTCAGGGTCTCCTGGATGAAGAAGGGATTGCCCTCGGTCTCCTGGTGGAGGGCCAGGATCAGGGGCTGGGGGACCCCGTGCTCAACCAGCACGGTGATGAGCTCCCTGACCTCCGACTCCCGCAGGCCCTTGAGGGGGAGCTCCCAGAAGCCGCTCTGCCTCCTGAGATACATCAAGCCGTCCCTCAGGGGGTGGTCGGGCCCCAGCTCCGCCTCCCGGCAGGAGATGGTCAGCAGCAGGCGGGAGCCGGCCAGCCGTCGGGCCAGGTGCTGGAGAAGGGAGCAGGAGCCCTTGTCCGCGCACTGCATGTCCTCCAGGACCAGCAGCAGGGGAGCAGAGGTAGAGGCGTTCTTGAGGAACTCCGTCACCTCCTGGAAGAGCCGGTACGCCTCGGCCTCCGGCGCCACGGGAGGGGGCTCGGGGAGGTCGGGCAGCTTCACCTTCACCTCCGGCGCCAGGGGGGCGAGCACCAAGCTTCCCTCGGTCACTGCCTGGCGCAGGGTCTCCACCGACGTACGGGAGACGTAGTCCCGCAGGGCCTCGGCAACGGGGCCGTAGGGTAGTTTGGCTTCTCCCTCGTAGGCCGCGCCCCAGAGGACCTGGGCGCCGCGCAGCCTGGCGTAGGTGGCGAACTCCTGGAGGAGGCGGGTCTTGCCGATGCCGGCGTCGCCCACCACCATGACCACCGACCCCAGGCCGGAGAAGGCGTCGGCCAGCCTCCCCTTGAGCTGCTCCATCTCCCTTTCTCGTCCCACGAAGGTGCCCCAGGCCACCCGGCCGATGGAAGGAGCGGCGGGAGCCTCGGCGGCAGCCACTACTTCGCCCCGCTCAATCTGCTCGCGCAGGGTTTGCAGCGTTGTCAGGACCTCATCAGCCGAGGAGGGCCTGTCCTGGGGGTTCTTAGCCAGGAGCTTGAGGATGAGGTCGTTGAGGGCCGGAGGTAGCGAGGGGTTGTGGAAGGAGGGGGCTACCGGCGGCGTATTCAGGTGCTGGGAGATGACGGCCACGGGGTCATGGCCGGCGAAGGGGGGCCGGCCGGTGAGCGTCTCGTAGAGGCTGGCCCCCAGGCCGTAGAGGTCGCTTCTGGCGTCGACCTTGCCGCCCAGGGCCTGCTCCGGCGGCATGTAGGCGACTGTTCCCACCATCATGCCGGCCTGGGTCATGCGGGAGAGGTCCAGGGCCACCGCCAGACCGAAGTCGCCCAGTTCGGCGTGGCCCTCCCTGCTGAGCCAGATATTGCCCGGCTTGACGTCGCGGTGGATGATGCCCCGCTCGTGGGCGTACTGGAGAGCCTGGGAGACCTCGGACGCTATCTGGAGGGTCTGGTCGATGGGAAGCCGATGGTCGGGCGCCTGGTCTACGAGATCCTCGACCGAGCCGCCCTCCATGAACTGGGAGACGATGTAGGGCTGGCCCGCCTCCTCGCCGATGTCGTAGACGGTGACCACGTTGGGGTGGTCGCCCAGACGGCCCATGGCCTGGGCCTCGCGGCGGACACGGGCCAGGCCGGCGGCGTCCAGGCCCTCGGTCTTGATCAGGGAGAAGGCCACGTCGCGGTCGAGGCGAGTGTCGTGGGCCAGGTAGACCCGCTTCTTGCCGCCCTCGCCCAGGAAGCGGCGCACCTGATAGCGACCGGCGGCGAAGGAGGTGGGGGCGGTGGGGGTGGGGGTGGGCGTCGGGGGTGGGGCCTCCGCCAGGGAAGCGCCGCATTTCCCACAGAACTTTTCGCCCGGCGTGCAGGCCGCGCCGCATGAGCCGCACGTCAACTCAAGTTTCGTGCCGCACTCGACGCAGAACCTTCGTCCTTTGCGGTTCTCGCGGCCACAGGATGGACAAAGCATCGTGGCTCGCCCCCGCTCTCCCCGTGGCAGAGCAAGGCAATACTGCGCGCAATTGGCGGCGTTGTCAACGTGGCTAGGCTAGGCTCGCCTGCTCCACTGATCTAGGTTCGCTTCCTGTCGAGCCGCAGGTCTACACGATGGACGGCTGAATCCGCTAGCCCCCTGGCCCAGTGAATGTAGCGCTGCGAAGTCGTTATCTGCGCATGCCCCATCGCCGCTTGTATCCGAAACACATTCGCGTCGCCCAGAGCGGCCAAGGTGCCAAACGAGTGGCGGAGCCAGTGGGGTGAAACGTCCTTCTCTATCCCCGCCGCTCTAGCCGCCCTCTTCACGACCTTCCACAGTCCGACCGCGCTATAGGCGGTGCCCAGGCGGTCGGCCACCAGGGGCGAGCTGTCGCGGGCATCAAGTTCGATGGGCAAGTTTTACATTCATTGAGGTATAGGGTGACATGTTACGTTTGAAGGCCTGCCCGCCCTGGGGCGCTATCTCTATCCGAGGCCGGAGTTGCGGATCGCGGAGCGCACCCACTCC
>Ga0315288_10002767_pt1 | contig 22465 bp, 18 predicted proteins | sample YL17G11_20_MG_FD_203454 | JGI IMG/M metagenome (GOLD analysis project Ga0315288, IMG submission 203454) | Sediment microbial communities from Yellowstone Lake, YNP, Wyoming, USA - YL17G11_20 | ecosystem: Environmental > Aquatic > Freshwater > Lake > Sediment | place: USA: Wyoming | collected...
CACTGTATGCAGACGTCTTCATGTATTCCGTAATAATATTTTGCAAGTCGTCGATGAAATTCGCGGATGCCATGTTTCCAAAATCGTTGCATATGCGCTGAATCATGCCATTTGTGCTTGAAGCCAAAACGCCGCTGTCAATGTGACCGCGCAAAATTTCTCCGTCGCGAATTTCTAGAACATTGTTTGAAGTCGCGTAATCGTCGCTTCCTCCAAACTGCTTGGTTTTGTATTTCATGCTGAGCGGCGGCAAAATCTGCGACAAAATTTCAAAATTGGTAATCTTCTTGGTGGGGTCACTGAAAAGCGAAGCGTCGACATTTTTGTACCCCATGAGAAGATTCATGGCTGCGCGCGCATCAAAAGCGCCAATTCCGCTTCGAGTAAACTGGTAGATTCCCAGCAACGAGTCTTGAAAAATGCCGATGATCGAATTGTTTTTCGCAGGGCTGATTATTTGATAAGGAACTGCGGCGAGTCCCTTCAACTCTGCTTCCGCTTCATCGTCTTGCGGCATGTGCAAGTTCATTTCATCACCATCAAAATCGGCATTGTATGGTTTCGTGTCGCCAATATTCATTCGAAACGTGTCGCCCTGTTGCATAATTCTTGCAATGTGACACATCATGCTCATTCTGTGAAGAGTTGGCTGGCGGTTAAATAGAACGCCGTCGCCATCCATCATATGACGGTGCACCACGTCGCCATTTTCAAGAACGACTGTGCTTCTGTCCATGTATCGCAGCGAAATGTCGCCACCCGTTTTCTTCTCTAAAATATTTGCGCCAGGATATACATCTGGACCATTTAAAACCAGCTGCTGAAGAAAATCGCGATTTCGATTATTTACAACGACCGGTTTGGTAATATTCATTGCAATTTTTTTTGGCACCCCGAGTTCACGAATGGATAAGTTGGGGTCGGGTGTAATGACAGACCTGGCCGAAAAATCAACACGCTTCCCCATCAAATTGCCTCTTACACGACCTTGTTTTCCATTGAGACGCTCTTTAATGGATTTAAGCGGACGCCCGGACCGCTGTGCGACTGGCGCGCAAGACGGAATATTGTTGTCCACTTGAGTTGCAATAAAGTATTGGAGCAGACTTTGCCAGTCATCTATAATGGCGGAATTAACGGACGGTTCATTCATTTTTTCAAGAAGCGTCTTGTTTGCTTTTATAATATTTACAATGGTGTGGCTTATATCATCTTCGCTGCGCTGATTTCCATCCATCTTAATAGACGGGCGTACAGCGGGTGGCGGAATTGCCAGCACCTGACAAATAAACCAGTCCGGTCTTGAAAACTGCGGACTGAATCCCATAAATGCAACGTCCTGGTCGGATATTCTTCTAAAAATCTTCAATACAACATCTGGAGTCATTTTCATGTTCAGTTTTTCTTTTGAACCGTCGGCGCCCTCTTCTGCTTCTCCGTCCCATTCTGCAAAAAGAGTTGCCAGATTTTCTTTTTTTATCTTTTTGGGTACAAGACACCCGCACCCATCTTGAGTGTCGTCTCCGCATCTTTTAACTTTGCTAGCCAAGTGATGAACATGATTCCATCGTTCGTCTGGTTTCATATCCATGCATTCTTTGTTAGATTCTTTACTTATAAGCAGTTTGCTGCATTTTACACAGACACATTTTAATAGTTTTATAATAGTTGGAAGGTATTGGTAATAAAATACGGGTTTTGCTAATTCAATGTGGCCGAAATATCCGGGAGTTTTGATGTAATCTAAACCGTCCGTTGGACACTTGAGTCCAGGTTCTAAAACACCGAGGCGCGGGTCAAACATTCCTCCAATGACAGGCACGTTGTTCGAATATGTGTCTCTACTCGTAATTTCGGCAACTGAACATTTTCGAATTTCTTCCGGTGAAAGCACGCTAAATTGAATTCCAACAATCTTAGAAGCTGTTTTTTTTGTCCAATTAGGTTGTTGTGTCGTCATTTTATAAACGAATGAAGTAGCTATTGATTACTATATTATTATGTCTATATTGTTTTATTCAATTTTATATTTTATTAAAATGAGTAAATTACAATGGAGTAAAATATAATAATAATTTATTATTATATTTATATATAATTGCAAATGACAACATTGTATCCTGTGTCAACATCGGCATTTTTTGTAATAAGAAGCGGTCCTGCGCATCCATATATTTCTCCACTAGCAACAAGAGCGTCGCATTCTTCTTTTGACGCATGAGGGTTTATTGGTTGTAGATTATGTTTATATGCACCGTGTCTCAATATTTTACAATTAAAATCGGTAATATGGATTACAAATGTATCTTTACAGTGAAGACATGTAAATACATAATCTTTGGACATGACTATACACAATATATAAATATATACTGCATATATTTTTTTATTTTTTATTTTTTAAATAATTAATTTTCGTAATATATTATTTAAAAATTGAATTAAATAGATGTATTCAAATACATGTAGTATCAGCGCAACGCAAAGGACAATAATGTCACAAACAACACAAACACAAAATAAAGCATCAAAAAAAGTAGCAACAACTACAACAGGCAGTAGTAGTGCGGCGACATTGTCTTCGTTGGTTTCAAAAAAAAAATCGGCAGTTCCGGTTCTTGAATGTAAACGCGATTTTAAAGATGATGGAAATGATGATAATGATGATGAAGAAAAACGCAGCAGTGAAGAAGAAGATACAAGTGACGATTGTGAAGATGAAGGAAATGGCGAAATTCTAAATGACTCGTCAAAAAAAAATAAGATTTCGTCGAAATTTGATCAAGTTGAATATGCAAAACTTCTTGCCGAGTTATTTCCTTCAAAGTATTCAAAGAAGAAGGCGCTAACAATTGAGTCGTCGGCAAAAAAAATAAATGGTGTAGTAAAAGAGCAAAAAGTTGAAAAACAAAAATGTGAAAATATAACTGCAACTGTTGGAACTTCAAATTCTTCAGTTAGTAGAAAAATGAAAAATACTGAAACCGCAAAGTTGCAGTCAGCGGAAGCACCATCCACTGCAGGAGAAGTTAAATCTTCTTCTTCCGCCGCTTCAAATTCGAATGTTGTAGGAAACTATAATATTGTGATAAATATCAAAGAGCCGTTTGAAGATTTGCTCGAAGAAGATGAATACACGAGTGACATGGACGATTCTGTTTATGATGATGAGTCAGCATCTTCAAATGATAATTCGAGTGATGAAACATATAACGATGATGATGAGACTAGCGAAACCGACGATGATGAGGATGATGATGATACCGACCAGGATGATGATGATGACAGCGATACTGATGATGCCGATGCTGATGCTGAAGAAAGTAAGTGTGAGAAAGACGACGCCAAAACCAAGTATGGTTTTGAAAAGTGCAAACTTACTGTTAGGGGCAAAAACATTGTCGGTTGCGAAAAGACAAGTGGTTGCATTAGCTCGGGTAAAAATAAGAAACCCGAGTTATTGACGAGTGATAAAGGCAATGATCATGATTACGATAATAGCGATGGTGGTTGGAATACCGAAGATGAAACAACGATTCAGGCAATCAAGGCGCACATGGAGGATCTACTTGCGATGGACAAAAATAATAAAATTGCGAGGACGACGTTGGTGCAAATGATTGACAAGGAAAAACAAATCAAAGAGGCAAGAAAGGCGAGGAATCGAAAGGTGATGAGGAAAAATGTGAGAAAATTTGGGCGTCTTTTGCACAAGAAGAATTCTGCAAATGATTTAAAGTATTTTAAAAAGCATTTGTCGAATGAGCAACAGGTGAGTGTATTGGGCGAACTTGAGGAGTTGAATAAAATCATGCTTGTAGAAAAGCCATACAGGTTGACACTTCTTGAATCAAAGATACCGAAACAGTACAAGGCAATTGCATTGAAGCGCATACAAAACTTGCGCTATATGGACCCGGGTGCCGGAGAATATTACAAAGTGAAGAACTGGGTTGACACGTTTATGACGATTCCGTTTGGAGTAAATAAAACATTGCCAATTACAATGGAAGTTGGTGTAGAACGGTGTCACGATTTTATGGAATCTGCAAAGGATCTTTTAGATTCGGCAGTGTATGGTTTAAATGATGCAAAGATGCAGATTATGCAAATGGTGGGTCAGTGGATTTCAAATCCGCAGGCAATGGGTTCTGCCATTGCAATCAAGGGACCTCCGGGAACCGGCAAAACGACGCTAGTCAAAGATGGCATCAGTCAAATTTTGGGACGAGACTTTGCATTTATTGCGCTAGGTGGAGCGACAGACAGCAGTTTCCTTGAGGGCCATTCTTATACATACGAGGGCAGCACGTGGGGTAAAATAGTTGACATTTTGATTCGCTGCAAGTCGATGAACCCGGTTATATTCTTTGACGAGTTGGACAAACTCAGTGATACTCCCAAGGGCGAAGAGATTGCCGGCATTTTGACACACTTGACCGACACATCACAAAACAGCCAGTTTCACGACAAGTATTTCTCGGAAATACATTTTGATTTGAGCAAGTGTTTGTTTATTTTCAGCTACAATGATGAAACCAAGGTAAACCCGATTCTTCTTGACAGGATGTATCGCATTCATACAAACGGATACACTAAAAAGGACAAGACGCAAATTGCCCAAAAGTATTTGATTCCCAAGATTCAAACCGAGGTTGCATTCAAGCCAGACCAGATTATTATTCCGGATGAAACAATTGACTACATTGTCGAGCATCACACGCAGAAGGAAGACGGTGTGAGAAATTTGAAGCGTTGTTTGGAGATTATTTACACCAAGTTGAATTTGTATCGTTTGATGAAGCCCGGAACGAAGTTGTTTGACAAGGACGCGACGACGATTGAGGTTTCATTTCCATTTACGGTTACAAACAGGGTTGTTGACATCATGATTAAGAAGTCAGAGTCGACATATCCAACGTTCATGTACACGTAGAATATGTGGATTAAAATCCAAGTTGAACGCATTCATTTATTAATATAATCTCTATATTTTTATTTTAATTTTATCAATATCTTCTCTACCATATTTTGAAAATATGTGTCGATAATTATTTATCCACACTTGTATATCCAAAGCGCTATCAAGTTCTTCTACTTCTTGTAAATACAACGTATACCTTCGTGTTATTATTTCTCTTTCTGCAAATATCAAATCACTTATTTTTTTTTTTACTGTTTGTATTTGATAATTCATTTTATATATTTATTAATTATATTATATATAATAAGTCATCATAAATTTATTGAATTTAATTAAATATTTTTATAATATTTTATAAAAATAGTTTTTTTATTTTATTTTTTTTAACATCCTTGCAATAAATTAGACCATGTTAATGAAAACCCACAAACTGTGTAAGTAACTGTATATATTCCTGATTCTAAATAAGTTAGTGGCGGAATAACACTTAGATACGAAGGAATAGTAATAACTCCAGTGGATGAATCGATTGTGTAAAGAACGTTTGTACCAGGAATACCAGGTTGGCTTATAGTCCATACTCCGCCCGACGGTGTTCCTGAACTTATAATTGGCGATACATATTGCGGCAATAATTGTAAATCCAATGGACAGTTGAGTGGATATGGACCTGGTAGATGATAATCAATTGTGAAACTGGGCGAATATGGAAAGCATGGAGTGGATGGAGTGGATGGACATCCGTTCAATGTTGTGCAGCTACTACTGTATGCAATTCCCCATTTTACAGATTTTTGGTTGTTTGGAATTGTTTCCGGGGCTGTTCGTAACACGGATTTGCCTTTTAGACGAGCTAAATAACGGTCATACGAGCCATGTTTTATGTCAACACCCTTGCCTGCAGCAGACGTGCTTCCGGGTCGCATTCTTGTGAGCGAAGTTCGGGTGGAGTTGCCGTGTGACGGCACGTTTGTTTTTAGAACGCTAGGAACCGCGCGGTCGCTCATTTGGTTCCAATTTACGCCGTACAGTGAGTTGAACGGATTTATCTCTGGTGCAACGTAAACGTTCAAAGCCGATTTATTCATTGTGTATTCAGACGATGGAACCCTTACCGTATTTTCAATTTGTTTTATTGTGTAAGCGTTATTTTGATTGCTAAATTGCGGACCATTATATATTGAATAACTAGAAGCTGTACCACATGCTCGGCAACCTACGGGTTTTACAGTTGATTTTATTGTCATTATTATTTTTATTGTTTATTATTCTTATATATTATTATATGATTACGTTATTATAATAATATGTTATTTATATTTTATTAATTAATTAAATTATTTATTCAGGTATTTTTTACAATTCGCATAGTTTGCATAGGTTTGCACAATTATTCGGCTAAATAAAAAACGCTAATTATTTTTGATTCAAATTTAAAATTCAGTGGGACCCAATGTGCGATTGCCTCCGCGCTGGTTAACATAGTCCACCTGAGCTTGACTCAAACAAGCGCACCCCATGCTATCAGAATATGTAGAAGGGCAGCATTCTGGTTTGAATTTATTGTCAGCAAAAAAGAACAGTTCGCCTTCGGGCAAAGGAACCGGCGTTCCAACATTGTCCTTGTAAGTATTCAATCTATTTTCGTTTCCCATTCCTGATGCATAACGTTTTGCCGTTTCAACCCACCCCATAGTATATGAGTCATCAATGTGCAGATCATTGTTGTTTAAATTTTTAAATCCTTCCTTTCCAGTTTTATTTTTCTTGGTCATTGCTTCCTTTACATTTTTCTTGGTCATTCCTTCAATCAGGCTATATTGAAAACAGTCACAAAACATCATCAAACCCATAACCATACCAATGATAACGCATGCAATTACAACTTCAACGCGAACTTCGTATCCAAATATTTTAATTTCCATTTATATATTTTTATTTACTTTATACATATGTTAAAGATAAAAATAATTCAATAATTATACTGTTTATTCAATTATAATTATAAATAATTAATTATAATTCCTAAAATAAAACATAATTGAATAAAACTAAAAATAAAACAAATCAACCATGGGGAACGCTTGGAATACCTTTTGATGAATGAACGTTGAGTATTTGATTTGAAAATCCAATGAGATGTCCCATGGGTATTGATATTATAAGGAAAAAAATAATTCCAGCAACTGCCAATATGTCTCCTACAATCGGTATAAAAAATAATAATACAATTGCTGCAGCCATTGCAATTAATAGAATAATTACGATTTCAAGTATCGACCCAATGAGACTTTTTATTGCTAAATATACTCCCAGTAAAGTATATATTACTGCTGTCATAATACCATTTGATTTTCCAACCATGGATTTTACGGTAATTATTGTCTCGATGACCGGCGTCATTATATTTAATATTCTGGACATGATATCTGTCGCTATATCTTTGATGGAATTGCGTATTTTATCAACTAGTTCGCGCATGTAATTTATAATTTTGAATACTTCCCCGACAGCTGCCATGATAATGCTAATTGTGTAATGAATAGGTATAAGTGCCATTTCCGATATGTCTGTCAATATATTTTGGGTGCATTCTGCAAAATTATGTTCTGCATATTCCATTTTTGACGTATTTGGAGGTGCATTTATCATTCCGGCGAACGGCATAATATTAGGTTTACATTTTTGATTTGTCCAGTCTGCTCTTATACTTGTTATATTTATTTTTATGTGAATGTATGTCACTAGTAATACAAATGCAACGCATATTATAATTGAAATAAATACATATTCGCCATATCTTTCTAAAAATGTTTGACTATCATATATATCCATAATTTTATCTGTTATGTTCAAGTTGAATAAATTAGAATTCATTTTTATTGATTTTATTATTTGTTAAATGTGTACTATTATTATTGTTGATTGTTATTATATATATTATACAAAATTATATTAGAATTATATTTAGAATTTTGTATTAAAAATTATAGTATACATAATTACATGCACGTGCATATAGTTGATCATGAAAATTCTTAGTTTTGATGTAGGAATAAAAAACCTAGCATATTGTTTATTTTCAATAAATTGTTGCAATGATAATTTGTTGAAAATAATAAAATGGGATGTTATAAATTTGTGCGAGTCTACATCTTCGTCATCATCATTACATAAAAATAAAACTAAATATACATGTTCAATGTGTAAAAAAAATGCTTATTATTATTTAAATTCGAATAGTACAAGTGAAAGCACTGCAAGCGTCCCTGAGGGAACTACGTTGCCCCACCCCCCCTCCTTTCACAAAGGGGGTCGTAGGGGGGTGCTTGTCGCCCCCTACCCCAAATCCGTCATGTATTGTAAAAAACACGCAATCGAAACAAAAATAGTTGTTGATGATGGTAAAAAAACTAAACCAAAACAAAAGAAAAATCAGCCTTATTTGAGTTTGATAATTCCTTCTAAACCTAAACAACAAAATGCATGCGATGTTGATATGATTGTTTTAGGTATAAATTTAAAAACTAAATTTGATTTAATTTTCAATGAATATGCGTCATCAGAAAATGAATTATCAATTGATGCAGTTGTTATTGAAAATCAAATTGGACCACTGGCCGGAAGAATGAAGATGTTACAGGGAATGATTGCTCAATATTTTATTATGAAGAATGTGAATAAAATAGAATTTATATCGGCTACAAATAAACTTAAATTATTTAAAAATGTGAAAAATAATGAAAATGAAACAAATGAAAATTCTTACAAGTTGAGAAAACAGCAAGGACAAATCGTATGCAGGTCGCTTATATCTTTTTATCCGTCTTTACATTTGTGGAATCAAGAGTTTGATAAACATTTAAAAAAGGATGATTTGGCAGACTGTTTTCTTCAAGGATATTACTACATGTATAGCAACAGCAACTATAAATCAATCTTTGCATTTGAATTGGATTTATTTTTATCAAAAATGTTATAACAGTTATTATTCATAAATTCATAAATACAAATAAGATAATATAATTTAATATGCGTATGACTTAGAAATAAATGTTATAATTAAAATAATATATAATGGACCCAGAAATTATCGATTTAGGCTCTTTGGATATAGGAAGTGGAAGTGGTGGAAATGGCGGAAAAAAGTCTGCAAACTTTGGAGGCGGGCTTGAACTACTAATGAATGATAGATTCAAGTCCGGCAGTAATGATAAGTCAGGTTCCACTAATATTAATTTGGATGATATAACCAGTTTAGAAGACGACTTGCGCGAAATGGATTCATCCTCATCTTCAAGAAATATAAAGGAGTTGCGGTCTGATTTATTCAATTCGTCATCATCATCGTCGTCGTCCGCATTCAGCAATATAAAATTGTCAGACAGGCACGACCCGTTTTCGAATAGCATTGGCGGTGATGGTGGTGGTGGCGGTAGCGGTGATTCGGCCGGAATTGGTGCATCGACAGCAATGTATGATGATGATAAACCGACCTGGGATGGATTTGGAAAATTCAACAATGTTCCAATGAATCCGGATGTTCCGATGGATACTCAGCCACAATTAAGCAAAGAAGAGTTGCTTCGAGAGAAATTCAAATATGTAAAAAAATTGGAAGATTTGGAAAAAAAGGGCATTCGTTTGACAAAGAAATATGATATGGAGTCGTCGTTGTCGGAAATGAAAGGGGAATACGAAACGCATGTTGAAGAACGAGAGCGCAGAAACAGTGTAAAGTTCCAAGGCAAAATGTTGATGGCGTGCATAACCGGAATTGAGTTTTTGAATAATAAATTTGATCCGTTTGATTTGAAGTTGGATGGGTGGTCAGAGCAAATTAATGAGAATATTGACGACTATGATGAGATTTTTGGAGAATTGCATGAAAAATACAAGTCAAAAGCAAAAATGGCACCAGAGCTCAAGTTGTTGTTTCAGCTCGGCGGAAGCGCAATCATGCTTCATATGACAAATACAATGTTTAAATCAGCAATGCCTGGTATGGATGACATTATGCGCCAAAATCCTGAACTTATGCAGCAGTTTACGCAAGCTGCGGTTTCATCCATGTCACAATCGCAAAATCGCGGCAATGGTGGCGGCGGTGGCGGCGGCGGCAGCGGATTTGGCAATTTCATGAGCGACATTGCAGGTATGGCGTCATCATCAAAGCCGGCGGCGGCGGCGGCATACTCGCATCAACCCCAGTATAACCCGAACCAGCAAATGAATATGCCACCAATGCCGATGCCAACTGTTCCGCAACGTGCTCCTCCTCCTCCAATTCAAACACAAGGAGACCGAGCGCCTCCGCCTCCCCGCCGCCCAGGCGATTTGACAAATGTCCGCCCCGATGTTTTAATGGGGCGAGGTGGTGTGTCGCAAACAATACAGCAAAGTTTGCGTCCAGAAATGAAGGGTCCATCTGACATATCAAGTTTATTATCGGGTCTTAAAACAAAAACGGTTTCGGTTGACGCAGGTAAAAATCAGACACAGAACAGTAATGGTGGTTCTGGAAGCACGATTAGTGCATCTGATTTGAATGAAATGAAAAATGATAACATTCCCAATAAAAGTAAGCGTAAACAAAAATCTGACCGAACGTCAATTAGTTTGGACATTTAAAGCTAGAAGGACAGACAACACCTTAACTTCGGCTTCTACGGCTTGTGCGGCTTCTACGGCTTCTACGGCTTCTGCCTCTACGGCTTGTGCGGCTTCTGCGGATAGGTGCATTCGTTGTCATCTTGTTTGCATTTGTTGCATCTTTAAATGATTTTCGAGGAGTAACACGAGTTGATGTTGTTGATGATTTATCAATGGTTGATGTCGCATTTGTCATCGTGTTGAACTGGAATATTCCATTTAATATTTTCTTTTTATTTTTATAACTTATATGCTCATTCTCTTTTATGAATTTAATTGCTCTATTTATTACATCTTCTGCTTTCGAGTCAAATCTGTTGGATAAATCTATGTACGGATTTGACGGATGGTGTGATTTTGCTGAAATACTGTCTCCACTATGAACAATATTATTTAATTCTTCTCTCAAATCACCCTGAGTAAATGTGCGAATTTGAGCGGCAATGCCTTTTTGTCTATCAGTGCAGCCTCCTGATTGTCCTGATTGTCCCACCTTGTTATACATTATATTAGTATATACAAATATAATATATAATAATTTCATTTAAACATATTTAATACGTTTTTATTCTACGTGATTTATTTTTGCGACGCATATTTTTTGATTTTCTTTTTGAATGACGCACCTTTTTTTTTGTTTTTTTAGTTCCACCATGACTACGAGCACCAAAACAACAACAACTTGTTTCATCGCCAGGTGCTAACTGGCCAGGTGCTAACTGCGAGTTAACGAAAAGTCGTGGTAACTCCGCAACGACAGATATAGTACTACTTTCATTATTATCTAAACTAAAAGAATATGAACCAGTACCGTGTACACTGTTGCCAGACATAGATGAAGGCAACGATGGTGGAGCTCTTTTTATTTGATTTATTTCAAATGCTAATGCCGCAATAATAACAGTTTTACATTTTTCAGTCTTATTTTTGATAGTATTTACAACACTAATCATACCGGGTGTAATAGTGTCTGTTTGTACGCTATCAAATATTTCTAATTGTGTACGTGGACCAATGTCTACTTTAATTTCATCACTTGAAATTTTAAGTTGATAGTTTACACTTACACTTAGAACCTGAAGACTCCTTGTGCACACAATATTTCCACAATATACACAAGCACTTTGGGCACTTTGGGCACTTTGGGCACTTTGGGCACCTTGGGCACCTTGGGCACCTTGAGCACATTGCTCAAGAAAATAACTTTTAATTTCTTCCAAATTTGTATTCTTTAAATTTAGTTTTGTTTCAAAACCATTATGACGAATACTACTCTTTGATAATTCAAGTTCATCTATTTTTTCTCTACACATTTCAATAAAATCGGCATTTGGCATTTTTTCTGGAGCAGAAGCAGCAGCATTAGGAGAAGACTTGAAATAACTACTTAACTGACCAAGAGCACCCTGTGTTTTTTTCAATACGTATTCTTGTGTCTTTTCACTTTGTTTTTTTTTAGCGTCGTCTAAAGCTTTTTGCGATACTCTTGATGCTTCATATGTTGCATCCTCACTTTGATATTTTGTTATTTTTGCTTGTTCTACTTCTATACACCTATCAACTACTTTCATTCTTACTAAATCTAAGTTTTTTGCAATCAACAAATCTTTTGCGCCATCATTTGCACTACTGAAACTCGTTGTTCTAAACCACATTATTATCCTTGAATCAATTTTAATAATATCAATAAGTGTTGATACATCAAATAAATTTAAAAAATTACTACTAACTATAAAAGCATCACTACCTTGAGCTACAGTTGTAAGAATATTATCAATAATAATTCTCAATCCTACTAATTGTCTTTGTTTTTCAGCTTGGAAATCACGAGCAGCTTGATCTCCAAAAAAACTATCTTGTTCTTGATCTCTATCTGTAAGCAATCTTACTCTAAGTGAACCAAGTGAGTCCATACGCACTATTATATATTATATATTATATATTATAATTAAAATATATCAAATCATATTAAATGAATATTTATAATTAATATAAAAAAATGATAACAATATTATCTTTTATACCTGAAGATTATATTAAATTAAATAAAAATAGTAAACATTTGAAATCAATCTCTCTGTTTTCATCCATCAAAACATCCATATTGCCCCAAACATATACAAATTGGGAGCTTTTTCTAATAACAAATGTGCAAAATGTTGATTTCGACGATTCAACAAAAGAAATGGTTGACCCAAGAATTAAAATTGTATATACACCAGATTCATATTTGAATTTAAATTCTCTCTACAACATTGATGACAAATTATATAATTCTAAATGTAGATATATTTCAATTTTTGATTTAGAACACGATGTATGGAATATCAATAAATTACAGTTTCAGTATGATGTAGTGGATACGCATAATTATGATGTGGTGGGATGCGAATGCTCTCCGTCAAATGAATGTGTAGATTCGAATGACGCGCGAATTGTTGAAACACAAAATTCATCATCCCTTTTTCATTCGTGTCCGTTTTTAGTGTCCACAATTTTAATAAAAAAAAAAATATTTACGCATTTTTGTTCAGATACTGCATCATTTGAAAACAATGTGTGCAACAATGATAACAATTTTACACTTACAAATACTTCATTCAATACAACTATGGCACAATTTCATTCTCTTTTATTATTTATGACATTGAGAGAATACAAAATATGCTACATTGGTTATTCAAATAAACAAAATAAAAACGGAAATAAAAACGGAAATAAAAATGAAAGTAATAACAATAACAGTAATTATAAATATCGCATTATAAATCATTCTCTCGTTGAAACATCCAACCAGCAAAAATTGTCAAACCTAACCGATAATAAAACATGCGACCATCTTTTTTTTGTAAATTCAGATAAATATCTTAGAGAGACATACATGAGAATTAAATTTTACTCTGATTTTTGTAGCTCTGAAATATGCAAACAAAAATATGAAACATTGTGCAAAGTTCACACAATGAATAATTATGGTCAAGATAAGTATTTGAATATTACAACGGGAAATACATATACTCACGCGATTCTTTTGAATTGTCCAATTGTGCCAGATATTTCTGTTCCACCCGAATGCGTCCTTGGATTAGCTTTTGAACCCATCCCATATTTGAGACTTTCATATGACTTCATTGATTTCGCAGATAAACATATTGGAACGTACTATATTGGGCACAAACATCCTAATTTGACGAATCCGTTGTTTAAAGAACATCATGGTTTCATGTGGCATACAGACCATCCGCCTGAGCCGGCACGAGAAACAATGATAAAAAACTCGCAAAATGTAATATCATTAATTATTTCTAATAAACTGCAGGCACCTGGACACATTTATCGTCATAAACTTGCAACATTTATTTTGACAAATAACTTGCCCATTGACATTTGGGGAAATGGAACCGCGCGTTACAGTACAAAATTTCCAAATAAAAAAAATATAAAAGGGCCATTTAAAGACAAAGAACCATATGAACCATACTCTTTAAGCATTTGCATTGAAAATCATCGTCATCCGCATTATTTTTCAGAAAAAATTAGCAATTGTTTTGTTTGCAACACTACGCCTATTTATTTAGGATGCACCCAAATTGAAGCCTATTTTCCAAACCAAGTCATACATTTAAGTTATAATCTCAAAGAAGATTGTGCACTCTTGACAGAAATATCAAAGAACCCAAGAAACTATATTAGAGAGATAAAATCAAAAGAAAATGACAATATTTTAAATTTAATGAAAAATTTACCTTGGAAATGAAATAAATGAAAAATAATATAATATAAACATTATATAGTGCATGTATGAATTTAATTATTAAAAGAGGTTTAACATTAATATTTATAATAGTTGCACTATTTTGTATTGGATATATTTGCAAATTGTATAGACTCACATTTTCAAATTTGTCATTGGATGCAAAACTAAACATTGTAAAAAATCCATCAGTACTATATTTATTATCACCCTTGTTTTTTTGGATAGCATCAAGAGCATTTCTTTTTAAAAATGCAAATGGACCGCTCATGAATAACATTAATAATTTATTTAAAAATTTAAATGAACCCAACATGTTTAAAAAAATAGTTCCATTTACTTCACTTTTAGCTGTTATTGCAAGTAGTTTGATAACAATATTTTCTGGAGGTTCTCTCGGTTCTGAAACTATAATAATTTATATTTCTGTTTTATTATTGTTGTACATGTTTGATTATTTTAAACATTATCTTATGGAAATAAATGTTGAAAATTTACTTTACCTTGGATACATTTTTGGAGTTACCATTGCATTTAAATCTCCACTGTCTTCTGCTGTTTTAGTATTAGAAAAATCATTAAAAGGTAACTCTAAAAAAATAGTGTCAAATATTATTTTTTGTTGCATTGGAATACTTATCGCATATCTTATAATGGATGAAAGTAAAGACATTTTCACTTCTCCTCCGGTATCATTTACTTATAGTGCATCACATTTTTTGCAGTATTCATTTTTAGCCATTTTTTGCGGTGTTCTTGCATCTATATTATTCAAAATAATGACGGAAATGTTCAATACGGTGCAAACCCTTGTTTCAAAAAGTACAACACTGTTTAATCTTATTCCGGTATTTTTTGGATTTTGTCTTGCAGTGCTGATAAATAATATTAATGGGGGAACTCAAATAACAGGAGAAGGAATTTCAATGATAAATTGTGAATTTTCGAAAGCGTGTGTATATGATTTTAAAATATTATTGGGATTTTTAGTAAATGTTATTCTAACCTTTATTTCTGGATGTTCAGGTGGACATAAATGGGTTTTTATGTCGATTGGAGGTGGAATTGGTAGTATCTATGACAATATTACAACTTTACCATCCGTTCAAACAACTATAATTGGAATGAATTCATTTTTTAGCGCAATTCTTGGAAACCCAATTTCTTCCGCATTTATTATTTCAAGTCTTACAAACCAGAATTATGATACTTTACCAATGTTGATAGCAATGTCGATTATTTCTTATTATTCATATAAATATTCAAATAAATTTCTTGATAAACTTACAATACCCACTTTATCAGATGAACAATAAATGAATAAATTACAGCAACGAACAAAATAATATAATATATTATTATATATATTATTATATTATTATATTAATACATTAGTAACATTAGTGAAGACAATGGAAATAAACATAATGAAGAATAAAACAAAATATAAAAATAAAAAGAAAAAACATAATAGAACAAAAAAATTACTGGAATACATGACAACTGTTGGTGGTGGTAAAAAAAATAAAAAAAATAAAAAAGTTACTAGTCCTCCTACCACTGCTGCTTCTGCTCAACAAGAACAAGAAAAACTTGCTGCTGCTTCTGCTGCTACTGCTACTGCTGCTCAACAAGAACAAGAAAAACTTGCTGCTGCTTCTGCTCAACAAGAACAAGAAAAACTTGCTGCTGCTTCTGCTCAACAAGAACAAGAAAAACTTGCTGCTGCTTCTGCTGCTACTGCTGCTTCTGCTCAACAAGAACAAGAAAAACTTGCTGCTGATGCTGCTGCTTCTGCTCAACAAGAACAAGAAAAACTTGCTGCTGCTGCTGCTGCTGCTGCTCAACTTGCTGCTCAACAAGAACAAGAAAAACTTGCTGCTGTGTCTGTTCAACCAGAAGTTCCTCTCGTAAACAACGACACAATTGTTCAAGAAGATGGTGCTGCTACTGCTGCTGCTGCCGCGCCTGGTCAACCAGAAGTTCCTCTTGTAGTAGAAGGCACCACTGTTGAAGAAGACACTGCCGCGTCTGGTCAACCAGAAGTTCCTCTTGTAGTAGACGAGACCGTTGTTCAAGAAGATGGTGCTGCTGCCGCGTCCGGTCAACCAGAAGCAGAAGTTCCTGTTATAGTAGAAGACACCATTATTCCAGAAGATGCTCCTGATGTTTCTCAACCAGAAGTTCTACCAGAAGTTCCACTAGAAGTTCCACCAGAAGTTCCTCTTGTAGTAGACGAGACTGTTGTTCAAAAAGATGCTGCTGCTGCTCCTCCCAATACACTTTCTGAAAATAATAGTGATGCTTCTGTTTCCAATACTATTGAAGCGAAAGTTGAGAATACACCTCCTGTCAGTGATGATGAAAAAAACAAACAAAAAAAGGAAATAATTATGAGTCTACAGAAAGATGCAGATAATCTTATAAAAGAATCAACAGATGTTCAAAATAGAATAACTGTCATGCTTGAAAAATTAACGGCAACTGCTCCACCAAATGAACTCCCTACAGCTTCTACTTCTATAGAAAATAATCAACCTCTACCTGCTGCTGAACCCGATGCTTCTGCTTCCACGGGTGGAAGACATAAATTAAAAAGAAAGAATACTCTTCATAAAAGATATAATTCAAAGTCATCTTTGAAACGAAGACACAAAACAAATAAAAATAAATAATATTTTTATAAATTTTCAAATAAATTATTGAAAGATTTAATTAAAAAGCAATATCAAGGAGTATTTGAAAATATATTTAAAAGTTGGTCGATATAAGTCGTTTTATTTGATAATAGTTTGCACACACTATCTGAAATTGCGAAAGATAGTTCGACCTTGCAAAATTCTTTCGAAAATTGAACACCATATTTATATAATAGCTTATTAATTGTTATCATATCCTCTGCGTCTAAAAATTTATAATTTTCCTTTCCAAAATGCATTTCTGAATACGATGAAATAATTTCAACCAGCTCTTTTTTAGATTGAGCTGTTAAAATATGTTTCGGTTCAATCAAATTATCTATCATGCAATGCGCAACACCAATGTGATTTTTTTCATATAAATTATGAAATAAATTGTATATTACATTTTGCAATTCTCTCGTCAATGTTCCAATGATTCCAAAATCTATTATTCCAAGTTTGTACGTGTGTGGCGAATCGTCGTCGTCGTCGTCGTCGTCGTCATCTTCATCATCATGAACTACTTTATTTTCTTTTAAAAAAAATACATTTCCAGGATGAAAATCTCCATGATAAATTGCATCATAAAATACACTTTTGAAATTGAATTTCGCCAATAATAGCGCATATTTATCTTTATCGTCTGTGTCAATTTGGGTTATTATTTTTCCAAATATGCGTTCCATTACAATTACATTTGGAACTTTCCTTGTAATATCAGAATACACTTTCGGTATTTTTATATAATCAAGTCCTGGTTTGTTCCATTTTGAATAAAACAACTCAATATTTGAAACTTCATTCTCAAAAGAAAGCTGGTCAAGTACACTTTGTTTATTTTCACTGTAAATTTCATGCACATTCAAGTTTTTAATGTGCGGAATAAGTTTTGAAATTGAAATCAAATGATTCATATGAAAAATTGCATTTTTGATTTTATCATCAATTCCAATGCGCTTACATTTAATAATAACCGGTTTATCGTTGATAGTTCCTTCAAAAATAAGCGAAATCGTTCCCGATTTTATTGGAACAAATGGTGTTTTTATTGAAACCGAAAATTCATTCATGACCGACTGAAGAGAGTCATGGTCAATTTCACATGAAGAATATGGAACGTTGTCAGTAAACGTTGTGAGAAATGATGCAAGTTCATCTGTCAACAGGGGAGACTTTATCGTGCACGCTGCTTGAAAAAATTTAATATAAAAAACATTTTCTCTAGACAACTTCAAAGCAAGGTTTTTAATGTAGTTATTATATTCTGTATGTCCCAGTTTGTATTGCACGGTTTCTGTAGTCAAAATAAAAAATGCAGATGAATATGATTTTATTATTCGAAATGTATCCACTACTTTTATTTTTATATTTTTCAACTTTTTAAACATGATATCAAATATAATAATATAATATACCAATTATATTTAATTATGCCATTCTTTCTGTAAATACTTTTAATCTACAAAACATTTTTTTTATCATCAATGCAACCGAATTTTCCATATATATTGGAGATTCATTTTGATTATTGTCATTATTGTCATTATCTTTTAAACTGAATGTAAAATCGAAATGCAATTCGTTATTTGAAATGAAATGAATAGTCAAGACGGAATTATTTGTGTGTAACCGTTCGTATTTTTTTGGAATTAAAATATCGTCATGGTTTCCATGACAGACGTCGACGCTATTAAAAACACAACTGTGCGGTGTAAATGTAGAACCTGCCGTCGCCGTCGTTACAGTGTGCATGAACTTTGGAGCGAGACCAAATTCTTTACCAACTGATTTAAATAAAAAAACCATTTCAATACTTTTGTCATTTTCCTTAATAACTTTAAATGAGTGAATAATGTCGCGATTTAATTCATAAAGCAGTGTGTACATTTTAAATCCAACCATTGTAGAAATTGGAAATCCGTCATTGCGTGCATTAAAAATAACTTTATATGTTTTATCGGCGGCGTTTATTACATCTTTATAAAGCGAAACTTGGTCTTTATTGCACACCAATTTAAGTGTTGAAGATGAAGTCATTGTTGTATTGTATTGTATTGTATTGTATTGTATTGTATTGTATTGTATTGTATTGTATTGTATTGTATTGTATTATTAAGTAAAAAAAAATGATATTATTATACGAATAATTACAAGTTTTTAATTGTATTTTATTTATCTTTATTGGATTTTACATTTAATATTTCCATTCATTGAATTCGTTCATGAAAAGCGTAGGATAAGTGAATTCATCTTTCGACATTTGCGCTTTTAAAAATAATGACTTGTCTCCAACCACGTAAAAGTTCGCCCTACACCTTGATATTGCCGTGTAAACTAATTTTTTGGAATTTTCATTTGTCAAACAATAGTTGTGAGCAGGAGAAACGATGAACACAATGACAGTTTCTTGCAGTCCTTGCATTTTGTGAACGCTGCTTGCGTAAAAAGGCATGAATGCGTCTTGAACGTCTCCAACTGTAAGACCTTCTTCTTCTTTCCCGGTTTCATATTTGATTGTATAAGTGTAACCATCCACATATTTTCCGTATCTTTTTACTTTTGTTTTAATTTGATGAATGGTGCCAACATCACCATTCACCCGAACATTATTTTCATCCTTGTAATCATTCTCAGTTCTTATAACCAAGTCACCCTCGTGAAAAATGTGCGTGTGTGCACCACCAGGTTCATAACGTTTAACAAATAATTCTTCACCATTTGGATTTTTAAGTTTTTGAATAATTGGATTAAGGGCGAATACTCCGGCAGTTTTTTCTCTTTGAACGCACATGGTGTGAATACCGACTTTTTGCATCATCTCCTTTTTATATATTTCGGTAACGACTCTCTCAAAATCTTCAGGAGTTTTCGCTTCAATAAATGTGGAACACACATTGTCAAAATCATCATAGTGAACACCGTTTGGTGTGTTTAATTTCTCAATAATTGTTTTCAAATTTCCATTCTGTCGTTTTATATTTGTTAAAACTGTTGTGTCAAAACCTTTAATATTGGAATTTATAATGGACTCAAAAGGAGTTCCTGCGCTAATCGGCGGAAGCTGTTTAACGTCTCCAATTAAAATAAGTGAACAATTGAAGCGTTTGCATGCGCACAACAGCTTATTAAACAAAAATAGGTCAACCATCGACGACTCGTCAACAATAATAGTTGTCGGTTTAAATTTATTTTTTTTATCTTTGAATGTAAAATTAAGGGCTCGATGTAAAGTCGAGAACATGATATTCCCGCTGAATCTTGGGTCACACTTGCAACTATTTTTCAAGTTCTTTTGCGCCAGACCGGTTGGAGCCATCACTGCAATGGAATTTCCTGTTCCCAATTTGTAATTCATAATGCAGTCTACAATTGTAGATTTGCCGGTTCCTGGAGGACCAGTTATGTTGAACAGTTGCATATTATTCAAACGACACCCCCTTTTTATTGCTTCCACCTGTTCTGGTTCAAACTTGAACTCATCTTTTGTTTCATGCTGTTTCATTGTATAATTTTCAATGTGAGCGTTAATGGCAGCTTCATCAAGTGCTTTTTTTTCTTCATCTGCCAATATTTCCTCCTCGTGATAAAATAGTTCCATAACTTTATCTGAAGTTTTTATTTCAAAATCAATAAACTCTTGCGTAGTATAATAATATTTAGACCCGAATTTCCTTTCAACAATGTACCCGTTCATCAATAATGACTGTGCCGCATTTCTGTTATAAAATGTGAATTCTTTGTTAAAATCTATTAAAAGTTGCTCAGATTCAGTTTCACTAATGTATAATTTATTTTGGTTTCCTATGAAATAGTCATATATCCACGCATTTCTTCGCATTTTAAGTGGAGGCGTTAATCTCCTGTGAGTGCAAATACTCATAGCTTCTTTATAAGATATGAACTGGTGTACGAATGTAATGAATCGAAACGGATGTAAAAGTAGGTATTCAATTGGAAAAATAGTATCGGTATTTTTGGAACTAACTTTCACATGATGAAAGTAACGATACAGTTTTTTTGGTTTAACTTTACATGATTCAATAATTTCCTTCAACGTTTCTTTGACTGATTTTTCATCATGATTTACGATTCCTTTGCATTTTTCACCTGTGTATGCCTTGTAGTATGCATCACAAAGAACATCAATTTCATCTCTTTTTACTGCCTTTTTATTTTTTTCGGGGAGGGATGGGGGAGCAACGGGAATGGCCACTGTAACTACAGGCGGAGGAGGCACCGCCACAGTTGTATCATTTTGTCCTGGGGTTTTATTGAACATGGAGCGAATGTCATTTTTAGGGTGAAACATAATGCATTTTATAATCTAAGACTGGATTATTATAAAATTCAATTTTAATATTTTGTATATACAATATATTATTATATTATAATGAATAAATTTTTTTCAGGTTATTTAGGTTGTATATTAACTGCAATTATTTTAATTATTTTTATTAAAACTATTTTTAATATCTTCTTTAATAAATCAAATATTTTGAGAGATAGACTATCAGAAAAAACAGCCAAAGCATTGGTTTTAACATGTATGGATTTCAGGTTTGTAAATGATACGGTGCAATTTTTGAATAAAGAATACAAGGATGATTATAATAAATTTTCTCTCGCCGGAGCAAGTTTGGGTTACAATCAAAACACCTTTCCTGAATGGAGTATTACGTTTGATAAACACATTGAACTAGCAAAAGATTTACACGACATTGATGAAATTATTGTAGTAGATCACATGGATTGCGGGGCGTACAGAATTTTATATGACAACCCGTCCATGTCCAAAGAGGAAGAATATGACTTACATCGTAAAAATTTAGATAATTTTAAAGCCATCATAAATAAAAACCATCCTTCTTTAAAGGTTTCAACATTTTTAATTGACATTGACGGTTCTATCGATGAGAAATAATTTATTATTATATAATTATATATAATATAATCAACAATTATATAATATATGGAAATATTCAACGGTAAAGGCGGTGATGGAAGTAACATAATATTGTCAACTCTTATGACGTATGATGTAACAAAATACGAAACTCTGGGAATTGTAAGAGGAACAAAAGTTCACGGAATATCATTATTTAGAAGCATTGTGGGAAATTTATCGTCATTATTTGGCGGGAATAATGATGCAATAAATAAAAAAGTAGATGATGTGTACAATGAGTCCATCCAAGAGTTGATAAATGGTGCGTTGATAATGTATCCAGGAGTAAAAATGATTTCAGGAATAGAGGTCACGTTGAGTGAAATGAAAAATATAATAATATGTGTTGCAACGGGAACGGCGTTAGCTCCCTTGAAAAACATGGAAAATAGGACCACTATACCCAATACACAGGAAAGTAGCAGGCAACAAACCAGGCGTCGTCGAACAACGCAACGTGTCCCTAAATAATATTACTATTCAGTTGCTTGGTTTATAAAGAATGTACA
>Ga0315288_10002770_pt1 | contig 22457 bp, 21 predicted proteins | sample YL17G11_20_MG_FD_203454 | JGI IMG/M metagenome (GOLD analysis project Ga0315288, IMG submission 203454) | Sediment microbial communities from Yellowstone Lake, YNP, Wyoming, USA - YL17G11_20 | ecosystem: Environmental > Aquatic > Freshwater > Lake > Sediment | place: USA: Wyoming | collected...
ATGCACCTTCAATCTCATAGAAGACGACTGTCAACGTACCGAACACGAGGCTGTCATCGGGCTCACGGGAAAAAGCAGGCAATTCAACATCACGGGCCAGAAACGTATCGAATCCCTCGACCGTGAGGATCCAACGATTGGTTCGGTGAGGACGAAAGGCCTCCGGGCCCGCCGTTTCATCCGACAGCAACTTTCGTGAAGGCGTCCACATGAGCCCCTTGAAGAAATCGATGAACCGTGAAATCATGGTGTCAGTACCCACTTTCAATACGTGCGACATTTGTGATGCCCTTGTCGATGTAAGTCTGGTGTAGTTCTTCCAGTGTTACACCTGATGCGATCACCAGCTCAAAATAGAGGTGCAACACATCGACCAGCTCTTCCTTGTAGGCCTCACGGTCGACCTCAGGAAGTTCTGTCGCTCGGTGCGATTTTGCATTTTTAAGATGCTGACCCGCTTCAAAGAGCTCTTCCAACAGGTGATTCCTGATGTCTTTTAGGAACTGTTGTCCCTTCTTTGAGGTGATGTCAGTCGGGAACTCAGGAAAGTTTCGCTTGCGCTGCAGCAGGCGCATGAACTCATATTGCTGGTTCCACATTTCCTGTAGTCGATCAGTCATTGGGCAGGTCATCCTCTTTGAAGACAAGTGAGGTTATCAACAACACCGCGATCAACAAATACAGCCATCCTGACATCAGGTACTGAAAACAACTTTCGCGGCGGCTCGGGCATCCTGGTGTGCCTGGGCCTCTTCTAGGAGTTTTTCGTGCATTTCAGTGACCAGGATTGTGTAGGCCGGCGTCAGGTCCAATGTGGCACCATCAGGAGCAGGCTCGACTTCAATCTGACGCATCAAGTCGACGACATCGACACCGAGCAGCATCCCTTCTTGCAGAATTTGAGCAATGCGGGCGATGACACTGTCAGACAACTTATATACATTCATGGTGACTCCATCGTAAATCGTAGCGGTGTCTTGTATCACAGTACGCCTCTTTTTTGCAAGGCTGCAATGATCTGATTGTGGACCATCATCCTGGGCGCCTCACAGTCTATCAATTCACACTCGTCCTTGTGTCCCAGGGCCCATTGCTTGTATGTAAAACGTACGGCCTCTTGCAACAGCTTATTTTTCTCGTATGCATCGCCATGGCGATCCACGTGAGCCTTCCCATGGAGGACGATGGTCACATCGGGTGTCTTCAATCGGGCACTCAGTTCTGCGATCCATGGTATACGAACGCCGGCCGCCATGCCATAGACAATCGATGATAGGACCCAGCGATCCAGGATCACGAAGTCATTGGTCTCCATCAAGTCAGCCAAGACAAATTCCTGAAAGGTACGTTTATTGACGTACTGGACGAACTGGAAAACATTGGGATATTGTACAGCCGTCCCATTGTGGAGCATCCAGTAGATGGCGCGGTACGTCAAAGAATCGTGCACTGGCACCTCAACGAGGGTCGCCTTGTGACCCAACTGTCGCAGATAGGCTGTCAACAATTTGGACTGCGTTTCTTTTCCTACCCTGTCTGGACCCTCCAGGACGATCAATCTTGCCATGTCACCATTCTACTCAAAGGGTGCCCGAAGAACACCGTCATCAGACACCAGGTCGAACGCTCGCAGGCTGAGGTCGAAGGCGCCCGTCTGGTGAACGGCAGTCAACATTGCCCTTGAGAGGTCGCAGATCTCTTTTTGGGCATGCACTGAATAGCGCAGTCCCATGAAGTGAACGAAGCTGCGAAAATTGAACATCACGTCAGCCGTCAATTGGTTGCCATATGGCAGGTAGAACCGCGCCGACTCTTTGGCTCGCTTCCGTGACATGCCTTTGGCGACCAGTCGCTCCAGCGTCAGGTGGTACTGCTGCAGGGCATTTTCCATGAAGGCCACATAGCGGTCGACTTCATCTGTGTCCCAATCAGTTGGCACGTAGAACTTGTCGTCTTTCAGTTCCTTGTATCTCGCAGACTCTGCGTTGAACGAGACACCGATGCGGTGCTTAACGATCTGGATGTGTGTTGCAATTTCTGTCGTCACCAGAAAGTGAATCGATGACTTTTCAAACGGCGTGGCATGCCCGGCCTGAGCCAGGTCACGGAGCAGCTTGCCCACCCGAGCACGTTTGGCCTCGGTCAACTCACGGGAGGTCGATGTCCAGGCCGACAGGGCATGGCTCTCGTCGCCGCCGTAATATCCCAACAATTCGACCCTATTGTCACCACACTCGTATTTCTTGAGATTATCCTGGGTCACTTTAGGGCCCCACGGGAGGCCTGAAGGATGGCAGCTGACCGGTCTAGCATGGAATTGAACCTCGGGTAGTCTTCCAGACGCAGCATGGTGCAGTCGAAGGCACCGTACCTGCTCTTGCGACCGCAGACGTACTTGATCGCAATCCACAGTCGCTGGTACCACGGGTGCCAGTGGTTGAGGTACACTTCAGACCAGACGTCGCCGCTGTCAGGATCGATGACAAAGCGCAAGACGTGTTCTGAACAATCACACTGGCACTCGAAGTACTCTGTTTCCATTTCCATGCGGAGGCAATGGTACTTCAGGTTCAGTCAATTGTTTTGACCCCCGCGGGACAAAGTGATCCACATATTTTTCCCAACTGTGTTCACCCGTGTGAAGCGCTGGGAGGTTGCAGTGCACCTGTAGGCCTCCTGGAACGGGTGCCGTGAAAAGCATACCACAGTCGCTCATGTCTGTTGAAGAAAGCTCCAGAGTTTATCTTCCACCAGGGCATACATTTCCTCGTCGAGGTCTGCCAGTGACTCGTTGGCCAGCTGCAGCAGCTCGCGGGAGTGTGTGGGATTCTCGGCCCGCGTGGCAATGAAGCGCTTGATGTGCTGCCGCAGGCGCTCTGTACAGTCATCGGTCGCTTGACGGAGCATGAATTCGGGCACGCCACGCATGAACTCTTCGCGGATGATCTTGCGTATCTGGTCTTCAGGATCTTTCATTCCCTGTAGTACTGTCCATCGATCAACTTCATGATCATTTCTTCAGCAGCTTCTTCAAGCAGCGGTTCCACCTGCGTCATGAAATCTGTTGCAGCTTCTCGGCACTGTTGCTGCCAGGCCTGAGGTCCGACATGGTTCATTGAAGGATCACCTTCATCGTACATGTTGCTCAAGACTTCTTCGACCATCCCGTCGCCGGTCGCTGCCATGTTTGACGCAATGTATGAGGCTTGCCCGTGTTGGTCTTGCGCCCGTGAGGCTTCAGTGATCCTCTGTGTGGTCTTCTTGACCTCAGTGACGATGATCCTGTGCAGTGCTTCTTTGCTGAGTTTGATGGGTTTCTTCATGACGGGTTTTCCTTGTTGGCTGCAAGCCATCCCTGTTGCAAAGTATTACTGATCTGTGACATCACCTTTTCTGTGATGCGATCAGCCTGAGACTTCAGAGCCTCGTAGGTTGCATCGTCAAAGTCCCGCGACTCAGCGTTGTACTTGTCCTTGTGGGCCAGAACCAGATTATTCATCAATGCTGAACTGTAGAACCGTTCCAGGTCTCCCATGGCCTTGCTGACGTTCTGACGCTGCATGGGATCCTTGACGGGCTTCTCATTGAAGGCTGCCGGTGACAGGCTGATCTCTGAGATGATGCCCTCGCGGATCAACCTTCGCAGTGTTCCGACCTTAATTTTCATTGTCAATACCCTGTCTCATCAGGTTCATTGCCACCAGCAGTTCGAACAGCGGCGCCACCTAGTTTCCGCGCAAAATTGTGAAGAGCGGTAGTAATCTCCATGGCTAGCTCCTCCTCGAGGTCGGCGAGTTCAGGCTCTACAAGGAACACATCATCTTCTAGTTCGTTGGCCCTAACCTTGCGGTGACTCATTGCGTGTTGATTCATCTGGTCAATGATCTGTTTCATCACTTTGCGACGAAAGGAATTAACAACCTCAGACGCCGATGTCACTGCGGTGTCATACATCTTCTCTTCGATGACCTGGTTCATGATTGACATGTCAACGTTCATCGGTTCAGCTCGGCGCTCGGCTAGCACCGATTGTACTTCTGCTTGGATGATATCGTTAACTCGAGCGGCCTGTCTAGGTGTCAATTTCATTGTGAACGATTCCTGTGAAGTTAAGTATCAGCCGCACTTTGAGTTGCCACAATCAAGACATGCGACGCAGCCTTGTTGGTAGCACAGGTTGGTGCTGTTGCAGCTCGGGCACGTTTTTTCCTGTGTGGCCTTGGTCCCGTCTGGGATGTAGCCCTTGCTGAGAACGCGGGCAATGACACTGGAGAACGACATGACGTCGCTGTGCTTGTCCTTACGGAGCTGCTCGACCAAGTATTGGACCGGCACCCCGTGACGCAAGGCCAATGAGACCGTCCGTGTGAAAGCTCCATACAACGGGTTGTCGAACAGCAACACCATGTCTTTAAATAGGACGCAGTCATCGTCACCCACCGGGATCCGCAGGTTATAAGTGGCCACGCCATCCTTCTTGCCGTTCTTGATGAGGACACCCTTCTTGGCTTTTTTGGGCACCTCCACGTGTTCTGACAATCCAGCAAAGACTTCGTAGGGGACGCCGCCCAACAGGCCGACGCAGACCAGATATTGTTCACCTTTGACATTGACACGGTGCACATCACAGTCTAGTTCCTTGGGCCGCTTCGGAGCATGGGTTTCAGTGATGATCAAAGGTAGACCGGTAGCGTCTTTCTCCTTGACAATGACGGCATCGCGGGAGCCGATGCGGTACATGGTGACGCCCTTGCACCCTGTCTCCCAAGCGTGCCAGCACATCTTTTCCACCAGGTCGACGCTCACATCGTTGGGCAGGTTAGTTGTGTTACTGATGCTGTGACAGATCCATTTCTGGGCCGCGGCCTGGATGTCGACCTTCCTGATCGGATCGATCTCTTCGACTGTCGATCCATGGTACGGTGACTTTGTTATGTCTGTCTCACCGGTGATCGCCATCCACTTGGCAACACCGTGATGGTAAACGTCATAGTGTTGCCATTTGTCACCCTTGTTGTCTGTCTCGTCAACGCGGGCCATTTTGTCGCTGGGATTGATCTTGCGCTTCCTGCGAGCCTTGACGAACAGCACGGGTTCACAGCCTGACGTGGTCTGCGTTTCGAGCGAAGTCGATCCTGCAGGCGCCGTGGTGGTGTTGGCAATGTTCCGGCGCCCGTAGAGCTTGTACTCGGCATTGAGCTCATGGTCAGCGTCCATGATTTGACAGATGAACGGGTGATCTTTTTCAACGCTGTGATCGTAGGTCGGAAATGGTCCTCGCTCCTTGGCCATGGCGACGCTGGACCTGTACGAATTCAACGCTAGTTCCTTGTAGATTGTGGAAGTCAACTTGATGCTATCGTCTGACCCATAGGCTATGCCCATGTAAGCAAATGTGTCGCCGAGCGATGTGATGCCCAGACCGGTGCGCCGGCCATTGACGGCGGCATTGCGGATCTTTTTCCACATCTCGAGCTCAACGCGCTTGACATCAGGCGGTTCCGGGTCGGCTTCCGTCTTGGCGAGGATCTTGTCGACGGCCTCGAACTCGAGGTCGACCAGGTCATCCATCATCCGTTGCGAGCGTTGCGTCACCCGAGCAAACGACTCAAAGTCAAACTGTGCCTTTACAGTGAACGGATCGGTGACAAACTTACAGAGGTTAATCAGCAACAACCTGCAACTATCGTACGCAGAGAGGACAATCTCGCCGCAAGGATTCGTCGAGATGGTACCGTACCCAAACTTCTCGTATGCATCAGCAGGAGAGCGTTCTTTGATGGCGTCCCAGAACAGCATCCCGGGCTCTGAACAATCTCGCATTGCAGAGACGATGTTGTTCCACACCTCGCGGGCATCGACCTGCTGCTCAATCGTGTGAACGGCATCTTTTTCAACAGGAAAACGTTGCTGGTACTTGGCGCCGGCCTTGACAGCCTCCATGAATTCATTGGTTATCCTGATTGAAACGTTGGCACCGGTGACGAGGTCAGGGTTGCGCTTGATGTTGGCGAACGTCAACACTTCAGGGTGATGCACCGACAGCGTCAACATCAAAGCCCCGCGGCGTCCGCCTTGGGCCACTTCACGGCAGGTGTTGCTGTAGCGTTCCATGAAGACGCCGATGCCATCGGTGGTCCTAGCTGCGTTGGCAGCCGGCTGTCCCTTGGGCCTGATTGTCGACATGTCGAAGCCCACTCCGCCGCGGCGCTTCATGATCTGGACCTCTTCCTGGTCGGTCTTCATGATGCCCCCGTACGAATCGTAAGGCGACTCTACGACAAAACAATTTGACAACGACTGGATCTGAAAGTTGTTGCCGATCGCTGACATCGGCCCGCCTTGCGGCACCACCCGCCAGTCAGCCAGCATCTCGTAGATGTCGTCTTCAGCCAGAGCATTGGGATATTTAGCCTCAATGCGAGCGAACTCACGGGCCAGGCGGCGGTGCATGTCAGCTGGTGTTGATTCATAAATGTTGCCCTGAAGATCCTGCAGGGCATATTTTCCGGCAAAAACGTCAGCTGCCAGTTCATCACCTTTGAAATACTCAACAGACGCGTCACGGACCTGTTGATACGTGAATTTCTTCATTCCATAGCTCTCCACGGGGTAAGACGATGTTTCGCCGGCCAAGCGAATTTTATGCTCCGAAGCAGTCATAACTATCTGTCAACTCAGCTCAGGTCTGTCTCAGGTTTTTTCAACTTGTCTCCCAACACAGGATCGTTCTTGAGCTCACGCCACTTGATACGGAGAGCGCGCTTCACCTCATCCTCATCTTCTTTGACAGCACCATCAAATGAACCAGCGGCGCCCAAAATTTCGAAATTGCTGCGTGCAGTATCAATTTTGACAGGGTATACTAGCCCATCACGGCCGGCGCGGTTCTTTGCCACATAGAGTCGACCGAAACCAGTGGCCTTCTCGTGTGATTTCCTTGAGATGCTGAGCACAACGTCAGCGACCATGGCTTTACCGTAGGCTTCACTCATATTTCCCAAGTCGACAATGTCGCTGGTCGAACCTTCTTTGTTCGACTGGCTGGCCGTCCAGATTGGCAGGCCTTTCTCTGCAGCAAACCCACGGAGTTCCTCGTAGATCAATTTGAGCTCGTGGCGCAAGGAGTCGTACTGCCGCGTCGATCGCATGATGTCAGCATAGTCAATGATGATCAAGCCGGGTTTGAAACCCTTGACATCCAGGCGCTCGATGTGGGCGCGGATGGTATAGATCGAGGCGGTGTTCGTCGGAAATCCCTTGATGATGAGCCGACCCAACTTCATATTCTTGTACTGTTCCATCACCTTGACTTTATCATCAATGACAGTGTTGGAATCGATGGAACACAGGTTGGAATCGTACCTCAACCCCACTTGCGACTCCGACAATTCGAAGGTATAGTGCAACACATCGACGTTGTTTCGCATGGCATTGGCACCAAAGAACGTCAACATGTGACTCTTACCGACGCCGGTGGGTGCCACGACTACACCGATCTCTCCACTACCGAGACCGCCGTTGAGGACCTCTTTTTTATCGAGCTCATCGAGACCAGTGGCAATTGCATTGCGCTGCAGCAGGGTAAACCTGCTCTCGTAGTCCGTGAAAAAATCATGGCCCAATTGAGGTGCGGTGCCGACCATGACAGCCTTCTTGATCCCGTCAACGATCGACTCATATTTTTCTGCCTGGATCTGATTGACAGCCTCCTCGAGGGCCGCTTTCAAGGCCTGTTTTCTGCAAAAGTCGAGCGCTTTTTCTTTGACGTACTGTAGATCGCCCGGATCGGGGTTGGCCCGCATACGTTGCAGGTAATCAACGATCTGATCACGGATGATTCCGTCGGTGCCAATTTTCAACTCATCACGGATGATTGTCACCAGCAACTGCATGGTCGGAAAGACCTTGTACTTTTTTGCGTATGCAAAATAACGATCAGCTAGGAAAACAAGGTACCTGGGTTCCAGGTAAGAAACGTCAAATACCTCCAGCATTTGTTCAGCAAACTGCTTGTCAGTGAGAAGACATTGGCAAATTTTTTCTTGAAATGATTTCCCGTATGTTCCGAATGTTGCCTTCGTGTTAGCTCGTTCGTCGCTCATCAGTTTGTGGTCCCAATTTCGAGGTTATCGATGCCATTGAATACGTAAAAAAAACCCTCGACATCAAAGTCTCCGATGCCTTCTTTCACTAGATTTTTGACCAGTGTCATCCTATCGATCCGTGGTTTGAATGTATTGACCAGGTGATCGACTTTTGATGCCTGGTGTGCAGACAACATCGAGCCATCGAGGTGAACCAGCCTCCAGTTGCGCCTGACTTCATCAGCATGGTCGACGATGCGTTGGTACAGTGCACTGTCTTCAGCATGTGTGTGACAGAAATTGATGACGTCTTCCAACAACACGTCTCCTTCCAAGGACAAGAAAGGCAGCACTCGTGTCGCAGTCTTGAAGCCCATGCCTTTGATTCCTGGAATGTTATCACCCGGGTCACCGCAGAGGGCTTTGGCCAGCGCAAAATTCTGTGGGTGCACGTGGAAGTCTTCGACTACGTTGGCTCCTGTGATGTACGTCTTCTTGTGCAAGTTATAGATGGTCGTCTCCTCGTCCAAGAGCTGGTACATATCCTTGTCGGACGAGGCAATGATCTTGGGCACCGACTTGAAAAGCTGCCGCGAAAGGTAGGCAATCACGTCATCGCCTTCACAGTCTCCCACGTAGAGCTGGCACACCGGGACACACTTCAACATCGCCAGCAAGGCGATGATCTGGTGCTGCTTGTTTTCTTCACTGTCAGGGATGTCGTCTTCATAGAAGCGATTGAGCTTCTCCGGTCTGCGGTTCATCTTGTACTCAGAATACAGAGCCCGTCGCTTCCGGGACCCGCCCCCTTCCCACGCCACGTAGACTGCGGATGGACTAATTTCATTGACCAACTTTCGCAAGGTCTTCAAAAACCCGATGCAACCTCCCATCTGGTACCCGTGGGAACTCATCTGGGGATATGCGGCATAACTTCTGATAAACGCGTTCATCGCGTCAATGATAAGAATCGGACGTTGACCACTTGCTGACATACACCAACAGTAACCAACGTCCGTTGCTCAGTACATGGGCCTATTTCTAAGTGCCTGTTGAACCCAATCCGCCTGATCCTCTAGTCGTTTCAGACAGCTCTTCTGAGCCCTCGAAGACCGCTCGAAAAAAAGGTGAAAATACCAGCTGGGCTATCCTGTCTCCTTTTTTGACAAAAAACGGTGTCTGGTTCATGTTTCCCAGGATGACTTTGACCTCGCCACGGTAGTCAGGGTCGATAGTTCCTGGACTGTTTACCACGAAGATCCCGTGTTTAGCTGCCAACCCTGACCGCGAGCGGACCTGACCCTCAACGCCCGGGGGCATCTCTAGGTGCAAGCCAGTGCTGACGATGATCCAGTCGTTGGGTGGAATCTCGCGGTCTTCATTGGCGACAAGATCACAACCTGCTGCATCCAACGATTGGTACTGTGGGACAGTCGGTCCCTTGATTTTTACAGGAACGCATTCATTCATCTGGTGTTTCATCCTCGTTGTCTGTGACCGGCGATTCACCTTCATCTGAAGTGACTGCCTCACCCGCTTGTGTGGTGTAAGCAGCCTCGATGACCTTGTCAATGAAGGGCCTGTACTCGGGATCTTTCATCAGGTCGCCGAACTCGCTCTTGTAGAACTTCTTCTCTACGAAGACTTCACCCGTTTCAGCACTGCTGACCTGCAACAACTTCCATCCAGAGGTCCCGGAAATGGCAACCTCGACCTTGGAGACATTGCCTTTAGCGTCTTTGTGATCGATGATCACTTTGTTGGCCGCACAGTGCGACCTGACGTGGTCAAAGATGAACTCGTGTTCGACGATGCCCTTACCGAAGATGATGTCGAAAAAATACTTGCGGAACGGCGGTGCCACTTTGTTCTTCTTCGTCGTCATGATGACGTGGATGCCGATGACGTTGCCTTTGGCGTCTTTCACCTGCGTGCCAGACGTTAGCCTGATCCTCAGGGACGCATGGTACGGGATCGCCTTGCCCCCGGGCGTGACGTCAGGGTCACCGTGAGTGACACCGATGGCAGTCCTGAGTTGATTGAGACACAGCAACGTCACATTGTTCTGACCGATGACACCGGTGATCTTTCGCATGCCCTTGCTGATCACTCTCGCCTGCAAGCCGATCGTGTTCTGGTCATAGTCACCATCGAGCTCAGCCTTGGGGCTGGTCGCGGCAACAGAGTCCCAGATCACCAAGATCGGCAGGTTCTTGCCGATGATCTGTTTGGCCTTGAGGACGGTGCTCTCGATGATGGAGAACACCTCTTCGGTGCAGTGCGTATCGCAGTAGACGAATTTCTTTGCCACGTTGATGCCGATGTCGCGGAGCTTCTCGATCGGCGTGGCGTTCTCTGTATCAATGTAGACGACCAGGCCACCCATCGCCTGAACGTTGGCCGCGGCATGGTATGCTAGGTGTGACTTGCCGATCGATGGAGGACCTGAGATCTCAATGACGCGACCTTCAGGATATCCGCCGCCAGTAGCATTGCGAAACGCGTAGTTCAACTGCACAGAACCAGAATCAATCCAGCGCTTGACAGTCGTCGGTGCTTCATCCACACTCAGGTTATACGCCACACGCTGTCCAAATTCCTTGTTAAGGGCACGTATAAGGTCTGATGTGAGATTATCAAGCTCATCACCAGACTTCTTCGCGCCCTTTTCAAGGTCTTCAGAAGCCGCGGCAACCTTTGCAGTCGCCTTTGCCATGTTTTGCCTCACTCGTCGTTCATCAGGTCCTCGAATGCTTCATCGAGGGACTGCTTCTTTGCAGGAACTGCAGTTGTCTCATCGTCATCGACGGACGGCTTTTTGGTCGCCTTCTTTACAGGCTTGGCTTCAGCCTTGGCAGACTCGGGCTCGGGCGAAGGGGTAATCTTGGCCTGGCTGCGGACTTCCTTGACCAGATCATCAAGCGCGTCGGTCCCGGGAGCGGCACCGCGAGGAGTTCCCTCGTCACCGGATGTCGCCTCGCCTCCGGACAACCAAGTGTTGAGAATGCTCTCGATTTCTTCTTTGGTCTTCAAACGATACATGTCATCGAGATTCGGGACAGCATCGAGCCAGACCTGAGACTTCGCTGAATCCTCGTGCAACTTGCTAGGACGACCCTTGCAGTCGACGACTGTATCCTGGAACTGTTTCCCGACCTGCTGTGAACAGGTGACCTTGAGGTCAAATCCCTCGAGAGGATCCAAGATGTCGCCATAATCTTCATCGATGAAGAAGCCTAGGAGACGCTGGTAGACCAGCTTGCCGAAGCTCCACACCATGACGCCTTTGTCCTCCTGACCTCTGATGATGACTGGTGTGTATGCCCTCATCTTGGGCATCAGCTTTTTCGCCAAAAGCCGATCGTCAGGCTTACCTGATCGAAACAGCTTGCTGACCAATTCATCAATGGGATCGGGCTTACCGAACTGCTTCGGCGTCAAGATGCCGGGATTGTTGCCGATGTAATAGAACCACTTTTCAGCAAAAGGTTGTCCCTGTGCCGCGTTCTTCCACGGGAGACACCTGATTTTGTACTCGCCCGGACCGGGCTTCCAGAGTTGGACTGAAGACGTCCTCTTGGTCCCGTTGAGTTCTGCCATCCTACGCCTGATTGCTTCGAGATCGATTGCCATGCCTGTTTCCTTTTCCTATTCCAAATGTGATGGAACTTACGATCACACCATGTGATCTGTTGGTTCTATCATACCGTCTGTGCTGCCCAAAGTTCAACACAAGAACATGACCCATCATCGTACCAGACTGTGGCAGTGCCACTGCTCAGGTGTTCGCGGTCACTTCTTCTTGCGCTTTGCAGCGTTCTTTTTGCGTCCCATGGCACCGGGGTCTGCGCCCAGCGGTGCTGTGTAGCCCGCGATCGCTCCGACACCTGAGAACTCATTGACGTCTTCGACTTCATCCTTCTTTTCCTTTTCCGAATCCGGGGCGTCCAAGAGCTGGTTGGGAACGCGGGCGTCCTTGACCGACTCCAAAACTGTCTTTATGTACCGCACAAGCAAGTTATTGCTCATACAAATAAGTATGGCCGCGAGTTCAAATTGTAAGGCACGTTCACTCGAAAGCACCTTTTTCTTGCATTGTCGACAGGTAATCCGCCGTCATGACAACGTGAGCAAGTAGTGGTTCCTTGAGACAATAGGGCTTGTTCTCGTCGACCACCCAACCATCGTTCAACAGGATCGCCAGTGTCTCATCCTGCGTCAACTTCAACCCGTAGTGAGCACACAGGAAGACCCCTCGTGCAGGAACTGTCATGTACTGCATGTCCTTGTTATAGGTGTAGAGCTCACCGAGCTTCTGAGCACGCCACTCTTCAGCAGGAACGTAGTAGTCATTCTCGTGATCGCCGACCTTTCCTAGGTCGTGAAACAAGCAACCAATGATCAAGGAATCCCTCGTCAGTGTCCATTCAAAGGCCTTGGCATACCTCATGGCATTGCCGAGAACGCGAAGACTGTGATCGACGAGTCCACCCGGAAACGCATTGTGGTAGTCTTTCTTGCCCGATGCCGGGCACAGTGCTAGCCGTTCGCCGAGACCGTCGACCAGTGCTAGGGCCGCAGGAGAACGCTCACCGAGCTTTTCACACAGTGAACGAAACTTGTTGAAATTTTTCTCAATGTCTTCAGCCGTCAACGTCATGTTAGAACCGTACCCTTTATCACAGTGATGTACACGGGAAGGTTTCACACTTCAGAAAAAAGTTTTGCACGTAACCTGGGACCTTGACTTGTTTGATGGCTTTGACGGCCTCAAGGTCGACCGCAGGAACGTCAAGGATTAGTGCATCGTGCAGCACAAACAGCGGCCGGATGCCCGGGAGATGTTGCAACTGCCTGACGATGTCGCTGAATCCCAACAGGCTGACGTCGACGCCGGTCGACTGCGCATAAGAATTGATCAAAATGTGGTCTAGCGGCTCATCAATGACAATTTTGCGCCCATGGCGGTTGGTGATCATCCCAGTCTTGATGAACTCACCTTTGACACGCTTGAGGAGTTCTTTGCCACGGAAGAACCGCTTCACTTTGCCGATGAAACCGTCCAGTTCTTTGCCGGCAATCCCGAGCTGGTCACCCAAGGTGTGCTTGCCGACACCGTACAGTTCTGAGATCACTGCCAACTTGATCGAATCCCGTGAGGCGGTGCCACCGAACAGCTCCCTAGAAATGAATGCATACATGTCGTGCTCGTCGCAGCGGCCACCAGCCTCGTACAGCATGATGCGGGCCTCTAGGGCCGCGAAGTCAATGTAGGCGATGCAGCCCTTGGGATCGCTCGGCACCAGCATGTCACGGTAGTCACGCTTCAATGTCAAGATTCCCGGACCATGGTCAACTGTCAAGCGACCGGTCCGTGTTCCGAACCTGTCATAGGCGACTGTTGCTGCAAACCCGTTGTCGTTTGGACAGAAGTTCTCGATCGACTTTGCGTTATTTCCCGCCAGAGCCAAGACTTCGCGGTACCGCGCCTGTGAGACGCGGGCTGGTTGCAGGCTCCTCAGGACGGTGGACTGCGGCACCCAGGTGTTCACGTAATAATCTTTGGATATCGTCTCCAAGGCCTCACTGGCCTCATTTATCAGTTTTCTCACGTGGGCTCTGTGTTCCCTTTCGGGCATCACGTGGGCCCAGGGAATCGCCACGTGAGACCCTGACATCAACTGTGACATGGCGTTGACGAACCGTGCCGGCGGACTGACATCGACCACCCGTGAATTGAGACGCAGCAGGGTGTCCAGGCACCGGTCGCTGTGTAGCTTGAGTTCCCCTGATAGGTGCCATGTTGACTCAGGCACATGATCGACCCAGCGGTAACCCCCATCGACCAACAGGTTACGCTCTGTTCCCATCAACCGTGAATCGATGCAGAGGGGTTCAGTCACAGGACAATCGTAACCCCCGTGAGGTCACAACTTCATTTTGGCTTCAATTTTTTGATGACGTCTTCCACCCGTGTGAATGCATCGGGAGCGCTCTCGTACTTGCCATAGGCATCGTAGAAACCCATTGTCAGTGACGATTCAAACTTGCCCGGGGTCAGAGTGTGCGTCAAGCCCGTGATACCGTAGATGTTGTCCAACGTGGTACCTGTGTTAAAGTCAATGAAAAATTGTTGGGAATAATTGAGCAGAGGACATCCGATCGTTCGCAGCGTCAAGGCAGCTGGAATCACTTTCAAAGGAAGACCTCCTTGACCACCACCCGCAGGTGTAGCCGCAACTTTTTTGCCGGCATTGAGACCCAAAAGTTGAGCAGCTGTCAACTGAGCGTCCTGTTTTGTCGACAGGTGAGCTTCCAACACTGCTGATGCATTCATGCCATAGATGATGCTGGGGAGCGTCTTGGACACCAGGTGCTTGATCTTCTGATTGTTGATGTCAGCTGTCAGATTTCCATTTTTGACATGAGTCTTGATTGACCCGTCAGAACTGACTGACTGCCAAACGTCGGCATATATGGATTTTGCCACGGTATCTTCATCTTCTGAGCGATCTTTGACCCATGGTTCAGGCTCAACTTCGATGATGTTTGTGCCGCCTCCAGGATTGTCTGACTTGAGAATTCGACTGGCTTGCTTGTACGGTGTCGAGGTCTTGTCATATATGTGAATTCTAACAATCTTTTTAAGTTGATCGTGGCCTGACTTCTGTTGGTCTGCAGCGGTCGGTGAGGCCGATCCGACACTGGATCCAGGACGTTCATAGTACCTCAGGGCATCGACAACTTCTGAGTCAGTTGCTTTCGCGTGGGTCGTCTCAACGTGAACTTCAATCTGCGGCATGACAAACGCCCCGCGCTTGCCATTGACCTGTGACGTTTTTGATTCGTAGTTGTCAGCCGGTGAGTCGCCCTTTTTGGCGCCTTTTTTGTCGATAAAATTCGGGTCACGGTTCGTGGGAGACCATGGCTTGAAGATGCCGGCTGAACGAAATCCGTAAGGAATAGCTCTGACGTCATTGATCTGAGCATCGACGGCTAGCTTGACGAATTCTTCGACTGTCATCAAATTGGTGCCTTTTTGTTCTACGACTTCTTTGTATTGTCGCAAGAAAACAGGCAGATCGATCGGAAATTCTGCGATATTGGTACACGAGGCCGGCCCGCAGAGATCGTTCAACATGTAAAAAATCACCTGATACTCATCGATTGTGTTGATCGTTAGAAGTGCAGGCGTCATAAAAACGCTGAACAGTTTACCGAATGAAACAACGGTTTTCTTCCAGTCGATTTTTCCACCTGATGGATCTTTTTCTTTGGTGAGTTCAACTGACAATTTGTCTTTTGTGTTGTAGAACTCAATTTGTGATAGCAACGGGTGATCGCCAGTGGCGCCCGTCTTTTCTTTCATTGATTCATTCTTTTCTTTAAAGGTCAAAAAGGGATCAAATCCGCGCGACAGTTCTTTCAACTTAGTCCGCGTCAACGCGGTTGCGACACCTTTTGATCTCTCTTTGAAGTTGAAGCGGTTCTTTTTGATGTCTCCTGCATACAGTTCTTTCAACTGTGATTTCAACAAACCGATTGTTTCTGGTGAAACAGTCCCCTTGTCGTTCAACGCTTTTTCAATTTTTGTTATCGCTTCTTGTGTATCTTTCACAGACCATCCGTCAGGAAATTGTCCGCTCTGTGCGGCGTCGAGCAACATGAACCCTCTGACTTCTTTATTGAGACCACTGGGTGGTTCTAGATGAAGGCCTCTCACGATGAGTCCCACTTTGTGAGCGATCTCATCTATTTTACGTTGAACTGTCGCAAATTGATCGTCACCGATGTTGGTCTTGATGTCACGGAGCTCGGAAATTGACTTGGTGAACAGCTGCAACGTGATCGTCACCTGACCCACGGCATCAAAAGAAAATCCCGAATTGGCGATGCCGTATGCCTCTTTGACCAGCATGTTATTGTTGATGAAATCAGCATAAGTCGCAGTGGCAGTGTCACCGTTGGGTTCATAAGGGTGACGCCAACCATACGTCAACCATATTGTCGACCGCGTATATGTCGTGGGTTGGATCAAGTCCGCGAGTTCTGCCAACCGCGAACGATCATGCAACTTGATGACTGCTGTCGCCTTCTTGTACGACATAATACCCTTTGTCGGCGTCACATTGATCGTCACGCTCTCGAGCGAGGCAAATGGCCGCGTCGGATCCAACACATCAACGTACCGTGAACCAGGCTTGATGGGATTCATGTTAACCAACGTCTGGGGTGCTGTGAACAGCTCCATTCCCGCAGAAGTTTTGCTACTTTGACCGTTGGTCCATGAACGAGCATCAAACATTGCAGCATCAGGAGTTCCATCAGTCACCTTGTCAGCACCCAACAAAAATTTCAACATGCCAGCTGACGCCAACTCGCGGCCTGTTTTGGCGTCTTTGTCAAACCCGCGATCAAAGACAAACTCGAGCTCAAGGTAAGGCACGCACCGCGAGATGACAATCGTTGGCAAAAAATTCAGGAACAGTTCAACTTTTTGGGCATCACGCACCTTTGGATTGACATAGGGTGAATTAACCAAGATGATTGTCATTTGTCGATTTATGAATTTCTCCTCATCGAGAGCGCAAATCTTGGCCACGGTGATGTTTTTCTCAACATCCTTGCCATTTTTACCGACGTACATGTACGGATACTCGGCGGCTTCAATGTTACCGGCCGTTGAATAAAAACTGATGATCCTATCAAAGTCTTGCTCGGGTTTGCTGCCAGCGAGGGAAGCTCCTTGGTCACCTTTACCTTGACGGTAGGCCTTCAATTTTTCGAGCATGTTCTCTGAACTCGTCACACCACCGCCGCCGGTCTCAAGCAACAATCGTTGCAGGACCCGAGTCAGGCTGTTTTCCTTGTTAGGATCGCCGATGCCGATCTTTTGGGCCACCAGCAAGTCAGCCGGCGTGACCATTCGAAAGATGCTCTCGAGCCTTGAAAAGTCAGCCGCCACGTTAAGCCCACAAGACCGCTGACGTCTGCAAGGTCAGGAATGTTGATGATGGTCCCAGGAGGAACCTGCATGCCCCAGCCGATGTTACTCGCGGCAGCCAAGACCCACCAATACCGAGCATCACCGTAGATGCTGCCAGCAAGCGTGTCAAGGCGTTCAACACCGCGGACCAACAATTGCTTTGTTTTGATGGTCCCGTTTGCGATTCCGGCGCGCAGGGCATCAATGCCTGACGTGGTCCCGTACTGACGGCCGAAATCAATGACCGGTGTTCTAGAATACCTGCTGAATGCCATACGTTACTTGGCTCCCTTGTCAGAATCAGGCCCGTGTGCGAAGAAGCCGATCGGGTAAATGGGTGCTCTGTTATACCCTTGTGAATCGAGACCCGGAGAAATGTCATGGATGGGACTAAATGAGATAGTGACCTTACACATCTTGGGTGCCTTATTCCCGGGATCTGTGTCCCAGGTGACCTGAGAATACCAGTCGAAGTTCATCGAGTCAATGAAACCTGCCAGACCTTTGCCACCGGCAGAACGAAAAGATTTCACTAGGGCATTTTTCTCAATGTCGAGGAACTCTGACAAGTCTTTGACGGCCTCATTTTCACTAGCAAAGAGCTCGTCAAAGATTTCTTTTTGAGTTTTTCCAGTCGGCAACAACTGTCCAAGCGCTACGACATATTCACCTCCAATAATTCTGTGTTTAGGATCATCTGAGTTATCGTATTGTTTTTTGATGTAGGAGATCCATTCACCTTGTTTTTTTGAATCTGTAATTCCGATGTCTTTCAAAAAGACGCTATCAGGAACCTGAGGTTTGACAAAAATGATCCAATCATTGTCAGGATCTTTTCCTGTAATCTTACACGGAATATATGCAGCATCACCATTGATTGTCCAATTGGGTGCTTTGTCTTTATTTCCGCCACCACCACCAACCGACAATCCATCGTCGGTTTTAGCGTCGAGCACGCCACCAGGAACTAGTATCCATGTTCCAGCCATGGATTTAATTTTGTCTTCGATCTTTTTTTGCGCATCCTTAGCCTTGCTACCATCCAATTTCAATGCACCTTTACCGAATTGTGCCTCAGGTAGCGTTGCTCCAAACAACCTTGCAAGGGCAAATCGAGAGTAATTGGTCGTCAACAAATTACCAAGCCTGATTCTAATCATCGGTGAAGCACCCATCATTTGACTGAAAGGCTGTGTAAAATTGTACTTTGCAGTCGGATCTGTTAGTCTACGACCTTCCGTATACTGAGGGTAGACCAGTGTTACAAGCTTGTTGATCTTGACCCACATGTCATTGAAATCTGTCGTTGACGTGGCCGCCACAAAGAAACTCATGCCGATCTTACGGTGGGTGCCCTTATAGATCTTGACTGGTTCTACGCGGCCGAAGCCTTCTGTTGATTCATAACTTGCCGCGTAATCATCAGTCAATGACGCTAGAAATGCGTGAAACGCGATGACTTCATTGGTCCGAATGTCGTGAAAATAGAAAGGAACGTACTCAGCGTCTAGTACAGATTCGATCTTTTTCAATGTCGCAATGTCATCAGACTCACCGGCATCACCGTGAGGAATTCTATTGCCATTTGTTTTAGCTTCATCATCGCTCAACAAGCGATAAAATGATCGTGTTTGTTCTTCTTGCAATCCCAAACCGCTTTGAAACCCTCCCAATGTTTGCGCAACGGGTTGAATACCCGCAATACTATTGGGCAACAAATAAAGCGAAGCTGCCCGATTCGAAGCCCATGCCAACTTAAGACTTGGAGTACCATCAGGTGCATTCAGTCGATTTTTAGCAAAAGTTGCAATTGGATCATCGTTACCGATACTATCAATTCTAGATTTACGCTTGGGTTCTTCATCTCGACCTGGAATTGTTTCAGCCGGATTATCTGTCTTGAGCGCATCTCCGAGGCTGGCGAACACATTGATCGCAGAGATCAATTTTGATGTTCGAATGACATCTATCAAGGCTAGAATTTTCTTGATAGCCGCGATCAAATTGCCACTAAAGGCTTTCTTGATCTTATCAATGATGATGACAATTGATCTGATGATGGCTCGAGCCACGACGCTATTATACCCGGGTGAATCTGCGGGTTTTGTGATGGCTGACACCAATGCGCCTACAATGGGAGGCGCATCGTCGTCAATTCCAAAAAACGCATGAACACCAGCTGAAACGGCTTCTTTTAGAGGCGTGATGGTAAAACGAATGCCCAATAGCGAAGCAATGTCGAGCGACAACAAGGCACCGATGCCGCTGGTCGCTTGGTGTTTAGTGACAGTTGACCTGCCCAAAATAAACCTACCGTCAGGATTCTTGCGAGGCTCAGGTGTTCCTTTTGCTAGACCCAAGATGAGACCCAAACCATCGAAAAGAATGCCAATTGCGGCTGTCAAAGCAGCAGAAAGAGCGACCATTCCCAGTGCCGACATGCCATCATATTGATCCAGGGTGTTGTTCATGGTGCCGTACGACAGGTCTGCCATATTGATGATGTTAGCATCAGGGACCTCGTCGTTCGTCAAGTTATTCAAGACGTCGTTGGCCTCGAGAATCGAAAAATTAATACGCTCGGCACCGAGCTGGGCAAAACTGGGCAGGATTGCCGCGGCTTCAGTTCCTGCAGAACTCGGGCTAGCATTTGATGTTGAACGTATCTCGTGACCTCCTCTGATCGACAACGAAATACCGACCTGGGCCATTCGATTCATCGAAATTGTGCCGTACTTAGGAGAGTGAAGGTCGAAATTTGCCCCACGAGCAGTGAAATTAGCATCGGCAGTGAATCGATTATTGGCTAGCACTCCTGCAGTATACGGTGCCAAGGTTCCCAATGGAACAACCGGTGGAGCCGCGGCAGGATCAACTTGAGGCAACAGTTCATTTCCTGTCACAAACGTTCGATCGTCGGCGACAGACTTACCTTTTTTAAGCTTTGTCAGCTTCAAATTAGGAGGAGTGAACTTGACATCGCCTCCTTTTTGCCACACTGACTTTAGGTCTGGTGAAGTATCTACTGTACCGGTCAGCGTCTTTTTGCCTTGGGTGAACCACTTGGAATTTTTAGCAGTGTGATCAGGGCTCGGGATCACCGGTGTGGTGTTATTGACGCCGACGATGCTAGTGTCGACTGGAAATCCTGCTGCGTCTACTGGCAGTGTTCCGTCTATTGCCACATAGTTGAGCTGCGTTTTCTTGCCCAAATAGTCAGCCAGCGTCTTCTTGGTGACTCGACCGATGTCTTTGGTCGGGGGCTCGTTCTTGTCAACATGAATGTCGCCGTGATCGGTCGGAACAGGGTAGTTGGGATCATCAGGGGCCCGCGGGTCTCCGACGTCGAACGTATACGTCTTACCGTCAATATCGAAACCAGGTGTACCCGTCTTGGTGCTCATCTTTATCCAATTGAGCCTGAAACATCAGGTCCAGTGTTAACTAGTACTGGGTCGCCAGTCAGACCCCGGGCGAGTTCAGCTTGAGCCTCAGGATTTTCTTTGATCTGGTCTGCAAATTCTTCCATCTGCATCACCACGTCGATGATCAAATTTTGGACAGCTGATTCAATTTGGGACCGTTCTTCTGCAGGCAATCCTGTCATCACGCTACGATACAAGGGTTCATCCGCCAGTTGGTCGATGATTTGTTTCTTAGTGCGCATGGTAGGATCCTACACCTTTTTTCTCAAGATTATTCTTGAGCCCTCTGAGATGCCGCTAGTCACTTAGGTTGGGCAGGTATTTGAACGGGAGAACCTTGGTTAGGAGGCAACGGCGAGGTGCTCTTATCGTGGTTTTCCTCGCTAGTAGCAAAATTGAGGCGGTCGCGGATGATCGATTTTTCACGGAGGACCATTGACTTCTCAAGATCGTCAGCATTCATCGTGACAGTAAAACTGACGTTCATGACAACGTCTTTGTTTTTGATCTGATAATTGAATTTTCCGCCCAAACCGATGCCTGTTGCAAAGCTCTTCAATTTGGCATCGAGCTTCAGGTCAGGCAAGCTGCCCATGGCTTCGTTCAACTTGTTGGCATTGTCGACCATATCACTGATGGCCTTCAGGCCTTGCACCATTGCAGCCACGCCAGAATTGCTAAAAACAGTCAGTGAATCACCGAATGCCTTTGCATGGATTGCCGCGAGGGCAATGTCAGCCAACACAGGGGCAGTGAATGACGTTCCCATTTTACGTACAGTTTCAATGGTGTGATTCAAAGCGACAGAAGCAACGAAAACAACGTCTGGGTTGAATCCCTTTGAAACATCTACTGTATGCTTTGAAAAGTCACTGACCTGGCCCATCAATTCATTGAGCGACGTAAAAGCACTCTTCAAGTTGGTAATTTGAGGTCCGGCCTTGGCGAATGCAACTAGTTCAGGAGACGTCAAATTGTCTTTTAGCTCGACCAGAGGAGGTTTTGACGTGCCAAAGGCCGCAGTGTTGACCAACCGAGAGATGAACAACGCCATGTCGGCGACGGTTTTAACCAACGGATCGAGTGCCGCAGGGCCTGCTGGAATACTGCCCGCAAATCTTTTGATCGATCCCAACAGTTCACTCATCAGACCGAACGTTGACTGCAATATCTCCAGTTGCGGCTTGGCAGCTGCTAGTGCAGCAACGACTGGATTTTTCAATGCTCCGGTGACAGCGGGCAACATGTCTGGACTGGTTGCCAATTCTTTCAACAATTTGCCGGCGGCGGCAACATTTGTCTTCATTGCCTCAAGTCCACTCAGGTCGATCGCCTTCCCACCGCCAGCAGGTTCAATCTTTTCTCCTTTTCCTGCTGGCTTTGTAGCATCTGCGACTTGAGCGCCGATCGGTTTAGCCTGTTTTTGGGCTGCTTCGCCCGTTTTCTTCATTTTTTCAGCCATGGCCTGAGGCATCTTGTCGGTGCCTTTATCGAAGCCTTTAGCAATATCATCACCGATGTCTTCAAACACCTTGGACGGTGATGAAATCTTGAAAGCTTTTTTGGCAATTTCAATCAAGTTCTTGAAGACAGGAATGTCAAGCAACTTGTTGAGTGCATTAGTGATTCCCTCAACGACTAGTTCGAACAGTGCCATCACTGGTTTCAAGCCAAAGACGGTGGCAATGATATCCCAAGCTTTTCTAAAAACGCCAGGTATCACATCAAGAACCTTATTGAAAATAGAACTCAAGGGTGTGAGAACGTTTTCAGTAAAAAAGGAACCAACTGTTGACCAGTCGGTTTTCACGTTATTCCATACCGCTGACATAACTGTTGAAATCAAACCCAAAAAATTAAAGATCGCGCCGACGACGCCTGAACTCTTGAATGCCGCTGAAATATCACTGAACAACCCTGAGATCTTGCCCATCACAGTGCTCAACACTGTGAAGTATA
>Ga0315288_10002771_pt1 | contig 22451 bp, 13 predicted proteins | sample YL17G11_20_MG_FD_203454 | JGI IMG/M metagenome (GOLD analysis project Ga0315288, IMG submission 203454) | Sediment microbial communities from Yellowstone Lake, YNP, Wyoming, USA - YL17G11_20 | ecosystem: Environmental > Aquatic > Freshwater > Lake > Sediment | place: USA: Wyoming | collected...
AGGCGCGTGTGTGTAAGAGAAGGGTTTTTTGTCGTGTGTGAGACAGAGAGAGGCGTGCAGGGTCTCCAGGTGAAATGCAGGTATGATGAGCAGTAGCCATTTCTCTTCGGCGGATCGTTTTCTCTCTCGTCCCTTTTTTGCAGCGAGGTTATGGACCTCATCCCACCACCGGGCACGCCCCCCCTGGACCTGAAGGGCAAGGTCCTGGTCGTGGTGCGTGCCGTGCAGGGGTTGGAGAGGAGAGGGAGCGGACGGTGGCGAGAGAACTCGCGAAGCAGATCGGGTCTCCCCATCCTCAACCTTCTCATGTCTCCATTTTCTCATTTCTCACAGCCCGCCGTCGCCATCGGCAACGTCGGCCAACTGGCAGTGAGTGCGCATACAGGCTGTGTCTGTCAAAAAATAAAGGAAAGCAACGCGGCGCGCGCGCACTCACCCTCTCCCCTTTCTCCCCTCCCCTCCCCTTCCCTTTTTTATCTCCCCCGACCCTCCCAGGCTGACCTCCTCATCACCAGCCTGGCCCTCCCCTCCCGCGGCCTCCTCCACTCCCCGGACCTCCTGCCCTGCCTGGGCCTGGACGCCGTCAATGACGGGCCGGCCGCGGTGGCGGGCCCCGCCCAGCTGTACGGGCGCGAGGCCGACGGCTGGGCCGTCCTCCACCAGCGGTCGCCCGCAGCGCCGGGGCGGGCCGCCGCGCACGCGGCCGCCCTGGCGGCCTGGGCGCGCGCGGCCGGCGCCGCCTCCCTGCTCATCCTGGGCAGCATTGACGCCCGGGCTCGGCGGGGCGTGGACTTGGACGGGGGCGGGAGTGGTGGGGCCGGACCGCGGGCGTTGGTGCACAGGGTGGCAGCTGCCCCGGCGCCAGGCCACCCAGCGGCCGCTGCCCTGGCCGCCCGGGCGGCCGCCGCCGCCGGGTCGGCCCGCCTGGCCGACATTCCGGGTGACCCGCCCTTTGCAGAGGGGCGCCTGCCGCCTTGGCCGCTGATGCGGGAGTGTGAGGGCGGCGGCGGCGGCGGCGGTGGTGAGGCGGCCCCGCCCTCTTGTGCACCCCCCCCCCCTCCACTGCCGGCTCTCGCCCTCCTGGCCTTTGCGGCGGAGGGCGACAACGCGGGTGATGCGGCATCCCTGGCGAGCGGGGCGGCGGGCGTGCTGGGGGTGGGGGTGCCGGAGGGCGGGTGGGTGGCGCCGCGGGCGTGGGCGGCGCTGTATGGCGGTGGAGGAGGCGTGTGATAAAGATGCAAAAGGATGGATGGAGAAATAAAAAAAGCAGTCGATGAATGCACACGCCTCTTCATTTTCTTCGCCCCTCGACGCCTCCACGCACACCAGCCTCACCTCACCACCATGGACGCCAACGTCCCCGGCGGCTTTGACCTGTCCGCCCTGTCCTCCGTTCTGAATGACCCCAGGTGAGAGAGAGAGGGATGAGAGAGGAGGGGAGGTGTGTGGGGCGGACAGCGTGGCGTTTTTTTATTTTTGTCGCTCCCCGCCAGGCTGCCCCGCCTGCAGCGCTCTCTCACCACCCACACCCTCTCTCCAACCTCTCAGCATCCGGGGCATGGCCGAACAGATCGCCAACAACCCGGCCTTTGCCCAGATGACGTCGGCGCTGCAGGAGTCCCTGCTCGGCGGGGGCGCGCCCGCCGACGCGGCCGCCGCTGCAGCAGCGTCCGACCCGGCCCGCTACGCGGAGGCCATGTCCTCCGTCCTGGGCAATCCGGACTTCATGAACATGGCAGAACGCCTGGGCCAACAGATCATGAACGTAAGAAGAGAGAGAGAGAGAGAAGGAGGAAGAGGAGGAGGAGGAGAGAGCGCGGGAGAGCAGAGAGGGGGGCGCTGCGGGGGGGTCCCGCGCTGTCCTCCCCGCCCCTTCTCTCCTCCGTGCACTTCTCCCTCACCACGCGCCCCTCCTCCCCCCCCCCCACACCCCCTCTCACGCAGCAAGACCCGGGCATGGCCTCCCTCATGGCCTCCATGCAGACGCCCGGCTCCCAGGCCGAGGTGGAACGCCGCCTGGCCGCCTTGAAGGCCGACCCCGAGCTGGAGCCGATCATGGCCGAGATTGAGGCCGGCGGCCCGGCCGCGATGATGAAGTACTGGGACGACCCCGTCACCCTGGAGAAGCTGTCCAAGGCCATGGGGTCCGCCTTCGCGGCGGGGCCGGCCGGGCCGGCGGCCGCGGCGGACGGGGCCGGGGCGGGCGGCGGCGGCGTGGTGGAGGAGGAGGGGGAGGAGGACGCGGGGCCGCCCACCATCCACGACCTGGCCTCGGCGGGCGACGCGGACGGCATCAAGGCCCTGCTGGCGGGGAAGGCCGGGGAGGAGGTGGCCGCCCTGGTGGGCGCGGTCGACGAGGAGGGGCGCACCCCGCTCCACTTTGCGGCGGGTTATGGCGAGGAGGCGGCCGTGCGCGCGCTGCTGGCCGGCGGCGCGGGCTCGGGCGTCCCCGACGGGGAGGGCAACACCCCGCTCCACTTTGCGGCCGGATACGACCAGCCCGCCATTGTGACCATCCTGCTGGGCGTGGGCGCGGACGCGACCGCCACCAACGCCAACGGAAAGAACCCGGCCGAGACGGCCGCCATCAACGGCGTCTCGGACGGCGTCGTCGACCTCTTTGGCCCGGCCGCCGCGGCGGCGGCCCGGGCGACGGCGGCGGCGGAGGCCGCGGCGGCGGCGACGGGGACGGGCGAGGGTGGGGAGGCGGAGGAGACGGAGGAGGGCGGGGCGGCGGAGACGGCGACGGCGACGGAGTGAGAGAAAGTGAAGAGGAAAAGGACAAAAAATGGGGGAGACCTGGGAGGATTGTCCGAATCATGTTTGTCATATTTGTCCTTTCGAACTTTGGGGTGCTGGCGCGTGCGCGTGTGGAGGAGAGTGATCGTGTGGGCCCTGCCCCCGCGGTCCCTCTCTCTCACCGGCGCATATCGTCCTGGGTTTTCTTTTTCACTCTCTCTCTCTCCCTCTCACGCGGTCGCCGTCTTTTTGCTGCCCCCCCCTGCTGCTGCCACCGACGCCTTCCCGGGCCGGATAGCCAGGCTCCAGTCGCCCGCCGCCGGCAGGTCGGGCTTGCGCACGACCAGGCCGACGGCAGGCGGGGCCCCGTCCCGCAGGGTGAGCGGGCCGGGCGCGACGTCCACGGGCGGCGCCTCCCCACCAGCCCCTGCGGCGTCCGTCCGGGTGGCGTGCATGGGCTTGGCGGTCTGATGGCCCGCGGCGGCAGAGGGGTGGCCCAGGATGACGACCCGGCCGATGACGACGTCGCTGGTGAAGCGGCCGCCGGGCGGGACGGACGCGACGGCGGCGTCGGACGGTGCCAGCGCGGGCGCGGCCGTCGAGGTCAGCACCCCCAACCCCAAATCCGCGTCGCCCGCCCGGCCGCGGCCCACGTCCATCTCGAAGCAGATGCGGCGGGCAGCGTACACGCCCCGCGTGAAGGCGAACGACGTGCCGTCATCCAGGTAGAGGTCGCCGCACGCCTTGCCGCCCGGGTCCAGGGCGACGATGAGCGTGAGGGGGTCCTTCGCCGCGGCCGCGGTCGACCGGCGCGCGCGCTCCCGCACCGCCAGCACGTGGCCGCCCCGGTAAAAGGTGGGCACGTCGACGTACCGAGCCTGGACGTCCGCCCAGCCCCCGACCTTGCCCGGCGTGGAGACCAGGGCGCCGCTGGAGGCGTCGTACCAGGCGGCGGTCGGGGGCAGGTACACCCGGCGGGTCGTGGTGCGGTCCTGGACGGGCTTGGACGCCTGGTCCTCCGGGGCGGGGGTGAGGACGGGCGCGGACAGGATGGCGGGCCCCACCATGAACTGGTCGTCCAGGGGCGGGGCGACCGCGTCGGCGGGGAACTCCCACCAGAGCGGGCGCATGATGGGCGCGCCCGTCGCGTTGGCCGCCCGGAACAGGGTGTACAGGTACGGCAGCAGGCGGTACCGGGCGCGCAGGGCCTCCCTGATCGCGCCCGCGTGCGGGTCTCCGGCCAGCCAGGGCTCCCGGCGCGGGGCGTCCAGGTGGGCGTGCCCCCGGAAAAAGGGTTGCAGGGCAGCGGCCTGGTACCAGCGGACCAGCAGGTCAGGGGGCGGGTCGCCGAAGAAGCCGCCCACGTCCGCGCCGGAGAAGGGCAGGCCCGCCAGGCCCAGGGTGAGCAGCATGGGCACGGACGCCCGCAGGTGGGCCCAGTCGGCGGAGTTGTCGCCCGTCCAGACGGGGCCAACGGTCTGGGTGCCCGCAAAAAAGGCACGCGACAGGACAAAGGGGCGGTCGCCGTCGGAGCCCGCGGCTTTCCGCCCCCGGGCCGCCAGGCCTTGCGCCGTCGCGGCGTGGTACCAGAAGCCGTACTGGTTGTGCAGGGCCCGGTGCTCCCACCCGCCCGCGTGCAGGGCGTCCTTGGGCATGGTCACCTCGGGGCCATTGAACACGGACGGCTCGTTCATGTCATTCCAGATGTGGAGGTCGGGCGTGGACCCGGCGTACGTGTCCAAGGCGAACCGCCCCGCCCACCAGTCCCGGACGGGCGAGGAGGTGACGTCCAGGTAGGCGGACGACCCGGGCCAGCACCAGCCCTCGAAATCGGAGCCGTCTTTGGCCTTCACAAAGTGGCCGGCCTTGGCCGCGCCCTTGTACAGGTCCCACTCGGCGTCCTTCTTGATGTGGGGGTCCACGATCGCGACGGCCTTGCGGCCCCGGGACGCAATGTCGTCGAACAGGGCCTTCGGGTTGGGGAAGTAGGTCTTGTCCCAGGTGAAGTAGCGTTTGCCTGGTGAGAAGGGAGGGAGGAATGCGAAATGAGATGTGAGATGTGAGATGAGGTGAGGGGTCGGGGAAATGGAAAATGATGATGAAGAAGAGACGTGCACCTCCTTTCTCGCTCGTGTGCCTCTCTCCATTTGTCTCTCTCGTTTACCGTCCGTGTGCTCGATGTCCAGCCAGATGACGTCGTACGGCATGTCGTGGGCGTCAAACCCGGCATCCACGCCCCGCACGTCGGCCTCGTCCTTGTAATTCCAGCGGCACTGGTGGTAGCCCAGGGAAAAAAGTTGGGGCAGGGCGGTCGGGCCGCTCACCCGCGCCAGCTGGCGCGCGACGTCCGACGGCGTGGGACCCGGAAAGAGCCAGAGGTCGATAACTCCGGCCTCCGCGATCCAGCGGGTGTCGGCGGGGCCGGCCGCGCCGGCCGGGCGGAGGAGGTCGACCCACATTTCCGCTGCATTCAACCACAGCGCGCCGACCGTGGTCGGAGCAGCGGGAACAGCTGATTTTGACCCGCTCTTCTTGCCGCCATCCCCAGCCGGTCCGCTCTCGCCTCCAGGCGAGTGCGCGATGACCACCGGAATGGAGCCGTAGAGCCCAAAATTGGAGTCGGCCTCATATTCAAAGACGTCCAGGTTGTACAGGCGGTAGGGTTCGGCCTCCAGGACTGCGCTCGCGTTGGCCGGGTCCGGGCCGGCCGTGGGGCGGAGGGCAGCGGGGGCGGCCCGCTCGGGCAGGCCGTACAGGGTGGCCCCCGACGGGAAGCCCAGGTCGAAGGCCACGGCCTGCGGGCCGGCGGGGCGGGCGTCGGTGTTTCCCTTCCAGGACTCGGCCCAGGTCTCGTTCTCCGCCGGGCCGCCCAGGCGCAAGGGCTGCACGTCCAGGAAGCCGCCGCCGTTGAAGGAAATGGCTGGCGGGGAGGCGGGCCCAGGCGGGGAGGCGCCCAGGTGGAGGGACAGGGCAAAGGGCGCGTGCTCGACGACCACCCAGCCGGGCCCTGCCGGGGATGGCAGGGCCAGGAGCGTGCGCCCGCTTTTGCCGACCGCCGAGCCGGACCCCCAGGCCCCGCCCCAGGTGGACGCCAGGTCGTGCGGCAGGACGCCCGGAACCTCGTACCGGGCCGTCGCCGCGGCTTTGGGCGCCTCCGTGATGTGCGCCCGGACCGCACCCGCCCAGGCGGTGAGGGTCAGAGTTAGCAGCCCAGTCGTCCCGGGCGGTGGGGCGGCCGTTGGGGTGAGGGTCGCGGTGAAGGCGGCCTTTGAGAGGGAGGGTGCTGACAGGGTGTAGGCTGGGCCAGGCATGCCGCGCTTGGCCGCGCAGAAGCCGGAGTCGGCGCATTTCTAATGGATGGATGGACAGAGGTTGAGTTTTTTTCGAAGAGGGCGTTGCTGAGCGGAAAAACGAATGCTCTCCCTCCCTGCCCCTCCCCCCGACGCGCCACGCCCTCGCACCCATACACAGGCATGTGGATGTTTCTCTTCCTGCCCTACCTTGAAATCCTCGGCTTTGAAGGCGGCGACAGGCCCCGCAGTCGCCGCCAGGAGGGCGACAACCAGCGCGAGCAGCACGGCGGGGCGATCGGTGAGGCGGGCCATTTGGAAAAGATGGAGAGAGCGCGTGGCCAGTCGCACACACGCCACACCAATCAAGGCGAGGGTCAGGAGGTGGGGGGCGGGTCAGGCGATCGTCCGTGGCTATATTACCACGCAAGTGAGTGCGCGCGTAGCCCCTCTCTTCGTGAGGATGATGGCAGAATGAAGGCCTGCCCGCGTCTTGCTTCTTCACTCTTCCTTTTTGGAGTGGCAGCGCACACATACCGCCGCTTTTTTATTATTGGCCCCCTCTTGTGGGGTGTGCCCGTGTCTGCAGAGACGGCAGCGTGGAAAAGCGCCTCCACACTCCCAGGTAAGGCCGGCCGCACACCACGCGACTCCACGACGCGCCCCCAAGCCCGGGCCGCCGCGACCGTCCCAGCGTGCGTGAACTGACCCACGGCCAGCACCTCCCGCCCGTACAGGGTCGTCAAAAGTTCCCCAACGTTTGTCTCACCCCGCCGGACACTCATCTCAGATGATCCAGCCCGGCCCAGGTGGGAGTCGTGCGCCCAGACCAGGATGCGGGGCTCCTTGACGCCGACCGCCCGGACATGCTCCTCGACCGCTCGCACGGTCAGCACCATCGCCGTGTCGCGGGCGTTCCAGGTCGAGCCCGCCCGGCTTGCCATCGCCCGGTAGTAGTGCTCGCCGGCCGCGACGGCCCGGGCGTTGATGACCGCATCTAGACGGCGCTCCCGGGCCAGGACGGCCGCGGCGGTGGGTTGAGGGGCGGGGGCTGCTGGGCCACCACCACCTCCTGCCTCCGCCGCCGCTCTCTCTTCAGCCGCCCGCGCCTCCGCCTCCGCTTCCGCGCTCGCCTTCTCCGTCGTTTCCACGAGCTGGGCGAGTGCTTCAGTTTCGCAGCCCCGCGACCCGCGCGCAATGAAAAACAGCGTACCGGTTGGAGTCGCCGCCGCCGTGGTCTGCGAAACACGCGTACCGCCGGCGGGCGGCGGCCGCACCTGCCTTATCGCCGGCCGCCTGGTAAAAAGCAATCAGGCTGGCCATCGAGGTGTCGAACGAGTAGACGTTCCAGCCGTTAACCCCCTTCCGTTCCGCGGGCGCCAAGGCCGCGTTCATCTCACGCAGGCGGGTGCAAAAGGACGCAAACTGCTCGTTGGCCCACATCCACGTCGGAAAACGGGAGGCCCGGTAGGGCTGCAGCGCGTCCCGGGCGGAGCCGGCCGTCAGCGCACCCGCGCACCCACGCTCCCACAGATTGGTAGCGAAGGCTTCCGGCCAGTCACTCTCGTACACGAGCGCGTGGAACGGGCAGACGCCGCCGCCGCCGCCGTTCAGGAGGGCGAGGGAGAGGTCGGCCCGCAGCGCACACTGCTCGGCCGTCCCGTGCGAGCTGTCGCCGATGAGGACAGACCGGTGGTGCGGGCGGACGAGGGAGGTCAGGTAGTCCACGGCCGCGGGCCGGGCAGCGGCCGCGATGATGGAGGCGGCGGCCGGTGGGCCACGACCGCCGGCGGTGGTAGCCATGGCGGCGGGGGGAAAATGTGGTGAAGTGAGTGTGTGCTTCTTCCACCTTGCCTCTTTTTTCCATTCATCTCTACGAAAATATCCCCACGCCCCGTACGCCCACACGACAACGCGCCAACACCATTCACACCTCTTACACAACCTTGTACACAACCTTGGGCACCCGCACAAACCCGCGCCCCGCCCGCGGCCGACATCATCTCCGCCGTCGAAATTGGACTCTCTCCGCATCCAAAATGGGACTCACCTCCTCCACCCGCCCCACAGTGCAGGGGTGCCTGGAAAAGCTGCGCAATGCGGACAAGGTGTGTGAAGAGAAAGAGAAAGAGAGAAGAAGGGGTGCCCGCTCGTGCCGTGCCGCGCGCTGGCCGGGGCGTGCCTTTTCTCACGCCCCCCCCTTCTCTCCTCTCCCTCGTCAGGACTTCCGCTACATGGCCCTCTCCGACCTGGAGGGCCTCCTCGACCCGGACCTGTCGTCCGCCGCCCTGGCGGCGGCGGCGACGGCCGCCCCTCCTCCTGACCCGCCCAAGCTTGACGAGGCGATGCAGACCAACCTGGCGGCGGCGGTGGTCGAACGGTTGGGGGATGCGTCAGCCGATGTGGCGACACAGGCGGTCAAGTGGTGAGTGTGTATGAGGAAGGAGAGGAGATGGGTTGGGGCGCGGGCGGCGGCTCTCGCGCCGAGGCATTGGTGTTCGTCTTATTTTTTCGCGCTCCCCCCCTTCCCCGCGAATGCCCTCTCTCTCCCTCTCTCTCCTCACGCCCGACCTCTCCTCCCTCTTTCTCTCTCACTCACACGCAGCCTCCGCGTCGTCATCCGCCACCTGGCCAAGCCCATCGTGGGCGCCACCCTCAACGCGCTGGCCGACCTGCTGGGCGGGGGCGAGGAGAGCAAGCGGGACGTGGCCGCGCTGGCCATCCAGGCCATCTCCGCCGACGAACGCCTGGCCGGGCCGGGCAAGGGGACGGTGGATGGGGCCTTGGTGGAGGTGCTGCTGCCCCGTATGATCGGGATCGCCGAGAAAAAGGTAAGAGGATGGGTGGAGAGGCGCGGACAGAGAGCGAGCGCGCGGAAACCGACGGATCGGGCCCGCCTCTCCTCAAATCCCCGCTCCATCTCCCATCCCCCCTTATCCCAGGACCCCCTCGAGTCCGCGACCGCCGCCCTGGACGCCATTCACGAGGTCATCGCCCGCCACGGCCACCTGGCGTCCGCCCAGCACCCGGCCCTGACGGCCTGCCTCCTGGGCGCGCTGGCCGACCCCCGGGCGGGGCCCCGCCGCCGGGCGACGGCGGGCTTGGCCGCGCTCGCAGCCTCCCTGGACGACGAGCCCCTGGGCGGCGCCGTGGACGAGGTCCTGGCCCGCCTGGAGGCCGCACTGGCCGGCAGCGGCGGCGCAGCCGTCCACTCGGACGTGGCCCGGGGCCAGGTGGCCGCCCTGGGCGCCCTCGCCCGGGCGGCGGGCTGGCGGTTTGGCGCGGGCCGGGTCGGGCGGGCGGTGCCTGCCCTGCTCTCGGTCCTGGCCGTCCCGGGCGACGACCCGCCCGACGACGACCGGCGGGAGGCCTCCCTGCACGCCCTGGAGGCCCTGGCCTCCCGTGTCCCGGCCGCCCTGGCCTCCCCGCCCCACGCGGAGGCCGTCCTGGCGGCCGCGGGGGCGGCCCTGCGCCACGACCCCAACTTTGATGATGGGGGTGGTGGAGGCGTGGGGGACGATGGCATGTCGGGCGGCGAGGGCGACGGCGGCGGCGACGCCTGCGATGACGGCCTGGAGGATGAGGACGAGGATGATGATGCCTACTCCATCGACGACCAGGACACGGCCTGGAAGGTGCGGCGGGCGGGGGCCCGGCTGCTGGCCGCGATGGCGGGGGCGGCCGCTGCCTCGAGCGCTGGGTCTGACGCTGCCGCCGCCTCCGCCGCCGGCCTCGCGGCCGCCTACCCCTCCATCATCCCGCCCCTCGTTTCCCGGTTCACGGAACGCGAGGAGGCTGTGCGGGCAGACGTGTTCGCGGCCTTTGCGGATGTGGTGCGGCTGATCGGGGTGGACGACGCGGCCGGCAAAGCGCTTGCGGCGGCGGCCGCGGCTGCGGCGGGCGAGGTCGCTAGTGGAGCCGGCACTGCGTCCGCCACCCCACCTCCGGACGCGCCGCCGTCCACGGCGGCCGCCCTCCTCGCCGCAGACACGCCGGCCATCGCCCGGGCGGTCGCCCGCCAGTGGCTGCGCTCCCGGTCGCCCGCCGCGCGGCAGGGCGCGCTCGGCGCGGTCTCCTCTCTCATCCCGGTCGTGCCCGCCGCCTTTGCGTCCGTCGCGCCGGTCGCCCTCCTGCCTGCCATCCTGGGGGCCCTGGGCGAGACGGGCACCGCCTCGGCCGCGGGTGGCCTGCAAGTCTCGGCCGCGACCGCGCTGCGGGCGGCCCTGTCGGCGCCGGGCACGGCGGCCGCGTGGCGCCCGCACGCGCCCGCCATCGCGGCCGCCCTGGCGACCGCGGCCGGCGAGCGGTATTACAAGCTGGCCGCCGGTGCGTTGCGGGCGGGGGAGGGCCTGGCCCGCGTCCTGCGCCCGGACGAGGTGGTCGCGGCCATGGCGGCGGGGCAGCAGCCGGGGCAGCCCGGCACGGACGCGGCGGCCGTGCGCTCGGCCGCCCTGCCCCTCCTATCCGCCGCGGCCGCCCGCCTGGCCCAGGCCGACGTGGACGCCGAGGTCCGGGAGGCCGCCATCGGGACCGTGTCCGCTCTATTGGCCCGGGCCGGACGGGACGCGTTTGCGGGCGAGGCGGCGCCCGTGCTGGGCGCCCTGGTCGGCGCGCTCGGCAGCGAGGCGGGGCGCGCTCCCGCCGCGCGCGCGGTGGCGGCCGTCGCGGCTGCCCCGCTCCGCCCGGCCCCGCTGGACCCGGCCACCTTCACGGGGCCCGCCTGCGAGGCGCTGACCGGGTTCCTGCGCCTGGAATCCCGGCCCTTGCGCGTCGCGTCCCTGGCGGCCCTGGCCGCCCTGGCCCGGACGGGCGAGGCCCTGCCGCCGGGCGCGGCCGCGGCCGCCGCGGCCGCGGCCGCCCCGCTGCTCGCGGGCGGGGACCTCGGCCTGGCCGCCCCCGCCCTGCGCCTGGGGACCGCGCTGCTGGCCGCGCCCGGTGCGGCGCAGCCCGTCGCGGCCTCCCTGGCCCAGCCGGCCCTGGCCCTGGCCACCTCCCCGCTGCTGCAGGGCCCGGCCCTGGGCGCCCTGACCGGCTTCCTGGCGGCCCTCGCCACCAGCGGCGCGGCCGGCGGGGCGGAGCTCGTGCCCGCCCTCCTGGCCGCCGGCCGGGGCGTGGGCCGCCCCGCCCAGGCCGCCATCGCGACGTGCGTGGCGACCCTGTGCGTGGCAGGCGGCCCTGGGCTGCTGGAGTCGACGGTGAAGGGCCTGCTGGCCGCGGCGGGCAAGCGGGCGGGCGGGACGGCGGAGGAAGGCGGGGGCGCGGGCGCGCCCGTGGCCGGGGCGGGCGGCCGCGGCTCGTGCAAGGCGGGCAAAGCCTCCGCCGCCGCGACCGCGCCCGTCGCGGCCGCGGCCTCTGCCGCCGCGGCGTCCGACCCGGGCTCCGCCCGCCTGGCCCTGCTGTGCGTGGGCGAGGTCGGCCGGGCGGTGGACTTGAGCGGGGTGGCCGGGCTGGCGCCCACGCTGACGGCCGCCATGGGCGACCCGGCCGAGGACGTCGCCTCCGCCGCCGCGGCCGCCCTGGGCGGCGCGTCCGTCCGCGCGCCGACTGATTTACTGCCCGGTCTCCTGGACCTGGTTCGCGGCGGCGGCGGCGCCCGGGAGCAGTACCTGCTCCTGTCGGCCCTGAACGCGGCGATGGGCGGGCTGGACGCGGCGGGTGCGGGCGTGGATGGGCTGGTGGGCGGTGGGGCCGCCACCGCGGACGCTCCCCTCGCCCCGCCGCCCCCGCCCCTACCCCAGGCCCTGCGGGACGACATTCGCACCCTACTCCTGTCGGCCGCCGAATCCGCGGCGGACGGCGAGGTCCGGGCCGCCGCGGCGGAGGGCCTGGGCGCGCTCACCCGCCTCGACCCCGCGTCCGTCCTGCCGGCCCTGGTGGCCGCGTCGACCGCCCCGGCCCCGGCCCTCCGCGCCGCCGCCGTCGCCGCCGCCCGCCACGCCATCCCGTCGGGGCCCCACCCCGCGGTGGAGGCCGCCCTGGCCGGCGGGCCCCTGCTCACCCTCCTGCGCCTGGGCGGCGACCCTGACCACCGCGTCCGCCAGGCCGCGGTCCAGGCGCTCGCGGCCGCCGCCCACCACCGCCCCGCCCTGGTCGCCCGCCTCCTGCGCGAGGGGGGCGGGCCCGAGGGCGCCGGGCCCTCCCTCATGGACCTGCTCCTGGCCGCCACTGCCTTGGACGAATCCCTCGTCCGCGTCGTCGACCTGGGCCCCTTCAAGCACCGCGTGGATGATGGGCTGGACCTGCGCAAGGCCGCCTACGAATGCTTGGACGGCCTGCTGGACCGGCCCCCCACCCGGGCGGCACTGGACGCGCCCGCTGCTTTGACCTGTTTAGAAGGTGGCCTGGCGGACGTGCCAGACATCAAGCTCCCGTGCATGCTGCTGCTGGTCAAGCTGGCGGCGGCCGCCCCAGGCGCGACCCGGGCGGCCGTCGACCGCCTGCTGCCGCCCCTGGACGCCGCCATCATGGCCAAGCCCCCTGCATCCGCCGTCCAACAGGAGGTCGACCGGGCGGACGACCTGGCCCGGGCGGCCCTACGGGCGGTTGACGCCCTGGGCCGCGTCCCGGGCGTCGCTGCAACGCCTGCCTACCGCGCGTACGTCGCCGGCCTGGCGGCCGGCCCCGCCGCCCCGAAGTGGGCGGCCGTCCGGGAGGAGGGGCGGGCGGCGGGGTTGGAGGCCGCGGTGGGTGGTGGGGCGGCGGGGGTGTGGAGTGGGGCGGGCGGGGCGGGCGGGGCGGAGGCGATGGACACAACCTGAGTACCGGGATGAGACGGACCGAAAAGGATGAAAGTGGAGATGAAGGTGGGGGGGGGGGGACGACACTCTTTCCTTTATCTGTGCTCTCTTGTTCTGGTTTGCGCATTCTCTCCTGCTGCTGCTTTGCTGCTTTTCGGTGTGCGTTGTTGTGTGTGCAAACAAAACAAAACTAACACGCCTCTAAACCAGCAACGCCGCCCGCCGCCGCCCATACCCCCTTTCCGCCTTCACAACCAACCGCTCTGGCTCCTGCACCGTCATCGTCATGTCCCCAAACTGGAGGGCCAGCAGCGGACGGCCGCCCAGCAGGCGGCGCAGGGGAGAGGCGTCTTCAGCGTCTCCGCCCTCAAACCCCACGCGCGCAGGCGGCAGCGGGCGGACGCGGGTCGCCAGCGTGCACGCGTACTTCAGCAGGGCCGGGCAGGCCGGCGTGCCGCCCGAGAAGCTGGGCAGGGCTAAGGTGAGGCGGGGTCCGGCCCAGGCGCCATCGCGCGGGGCGGGTGGGAGGGCGAGGGTGCAGGCTGGGACGGAGGAGGGGGAGGCAGAGGCCTTGGGCCGGATGGACAGCAGCGGCGCGCCGCCAAGGGTGGTGGCCGGGGCGGCCGCCGGGGCGGCCGCCGGGGCTGTGACCTCCCACCATGAGCGAGGAGGCAGTGCAGGGGCCTTGGGCGGTGGCGCAGCTGCACCAGCGCCCCGTCGCCGGGCAAATCGGGCGCGTGGGGTGGTGGTAGGAGCGACCACCACCACCGGCGCGGATTGTTGTGCAGGCGCGCCTCCTCCCTCAAACGCCGCCACCGACGACGGCAGGCCCACGCACCGCCGCCCGTGGTTCCGGGCTTCCCGATTGGACACGTACACCCGAGCCGCCCAGGCGCACGAGGTCGGCGGGTTCCAGACCAGGCCTGCCATGGCGACGAGCTGGGAAAAAATGGGAAAACGGAGAGAGAAGAGAGGACAATGGGTTGAGAAAAAATGGTGATGATGGAGAGATAGGAGAAAGAGTCACATCCTTCCTCTCGCATCCTTACCTCGTCAAAAGCGCCAACAGGGCTGTCCGTGTAGCGGGCCAGGTAGAAGCCGCCGAGGGTGTGGCTGTGAAGTGGAAGAGAAGAGATGGAATTGGATGAGCGAGGTCAAGGTTGGGAGCGTGGCTGAATTTCATCTCCCTCCTTTCGTCAACTCTCTCACCCAAACAAGCTGACGATCTTGAAGTCGGCTGGTATGTGCTTGCGCGCCTCCTCCGTGGGGACGAGCTGCAGCTGGTACAGGGCGCTGAGAAGAGGGGAGTGGAGAGAGAAAGAGTGAGAGAGACGACGCTCTGGCTGGTGCGGCCAGCCCGGCGTCGCAACCGCCGTGTGCTTTTCATCCTTACCTGCCCCTGAAGACCCAGGGGGCCGGGCCATAGCCCATGGGGCTGTGTGAGGAGAAGGGTGTCCCCTCGGGATCTATGGACGCGCGTGCGTGCGCGCACAGGGACGGGGCACCCCCGCGGAGAAAATAAAGAATTGTGAGCCAACTGAAGGCGATAAACTAGGCAGTGGCTTTCACAGACGACTAACTAAGTGAGCCGCGCTACACTGGCGCTCCTCTTCCTTGATGGCCACCCTCCGGCCGCACGGCGCACCGTCCTCATGCCCGCCCTCCACATCTGGGCGCGTCAGCGTGCCGGCCTGGCCGAACCTCAGGCGAGGGGCACACCTCGACTGCTGCAGACGATCGACTGCCGTCGCAGCGTCAAAGCGGCCGTCCTCGCCGCCGGCCCCGCCCCCTCCTGCCGCCGCGCCCCGTCCACTAGCCATCAGGTCTATTGAGGAGACAGACCCGGCCGCGGTCGTCCTGAACAGTAGCCGATTCTGGGTTTGGGACAGGTGAGAGAGGGATGGAAAAGAGGCGCTCCTCACGTGCAAGTGCCCGTGGGTGAGGTGGACCCACCTCACCTCGACCACCTCAACACTCTCATCCGTCGATCCGTCGACCTTCCCTCTCTCCACGCACTCCTCAGTTGGACCGACCGAGGCAAGGGCCTCGTCCTGCTCAACGTTTTAGTCCTCCTCTGCGCCTCCAACTGGGTCATCGTCAAGGAGGCGGAGGCCGCGTCCGCCGACCCCGAAGTCTTTACGGCGCTCCGCTTTGGTGTGGCCGCCCTCGCCTTCACGCCCTGGCTGGCGAGCGGGCTGCGGGATAGGGGGACGGTGATAGCGGGCCTGGAGCTGGGCCTGTGGTCTGCGCTCGGTTACCTGACCCAGGCGGAAGCGCTGCTGTCGACGGTGCGTGAGAATGAGAATGGGCGGGATGGATGGGAGGGTTGCGGTGGTCGCTTGCACGCGCGCGCGATTTCTATCCCATCCCCTAACCCTCCTCTTCCTCTCTCTCCTCTCCACACACCACACACACACACGACGCCCACAGGACGCCTCCCGCGCCTCCTTCCTCTCCACCTTCTCCGTCGTCACCGTCCCCGTCCTGGCGGGGCTGGACGGGACCCGCATTTCGCTCACCACCTGGGCGTGCGCGGCAGCCGCGATCTTAGGGGTCTATTTCTTAGAGAATGGGGGTGCGCCCCCGTCCTGGGGTGACGCCTGGGCCCTGGCGTCTGCCGTCTGTTTCGCCGTCCAAATCTTTCGCACGGAGGCGCGGACGAAGACGGTGCCGGAGGACCGGGTGCTGCCCCTGCTGGCGGTGATAGTGGCGGTCGTCGCGGGCATCACCTGTGGCGCGGCCGTCGCGCGCGACCCGACTGCCTTACCCCGCCTCGCCGCCGCCGGGCCGGCGGGCGTGAGGGCCGCCCTGGTCACCGTCGACTGGGGCCCCGTCCTGTGGACGGGCTTCATGTCCACGGACGCGGTGCTGCTGTTGGAGCTGGTCGCTCTGCGGTGGGTGTCGTCCGTGGACGCGGCCATCGTGTACACGACGGAACCTGTCCTGGGCGCCATCATCGCCTGGTTTGTGCTGGGCGAGCGTTTTGGGCCCAAGGGTTTCCTGGGAGCGGCCATTATCATTGTGGCGGCCCTGACGACGCAGCTGGTGGGGGTGCAGGAGGGGGGTGAGGACGGGAAATGAGGATGGGGGTGGAAAAGTGGATGTGGGAGGCAGGTATTTGCTTGGGACAATGTGTGCATGTGTGGTCAGGTGACCTGGTCAGGCTGCAGAGGTGGGCACCGGGCCGCCTCTGTGCGGCAGAACGTCACGACTGATCACGCCCACGCTGCCCTGCACGTCAAACTCGTCTGTAGAAAGGCGTGGTAATCGTGCAAGTCAAAGGCGGCAGAGAAAGCCAAGGTGCTCGCCTCTCCAATGAGAAATGAGACAACGTGCTTGGAGGGTTGGGGTCACACATATTTTTTCTCTTCATGAACAGGCTCTCCCCCTCTCTCATCAAACCACCGCCACCTCCGCCACGCTCGCCACCAACACCCGCCCCAGTTCGCTGCACCCGATTCGGGTCTTCCCCTCGCTCCACAGGTCGCCCGTCCGGTAGCCCGCGTCCAGGGCGGCCGTGACCGCGCCCTCCAGGCGGGCCGCCACGCGGGGCAGGCCCAGCCCGTACCGGCACATCATGGCCGCGGACAGGACCATGGCCATCGGGTTGGCGACGTCCTGGCCGGCAATGTCGGGGGCGGACCCGTGCACGGGCTCGTAGATGCCGGGGCCGTCCTCCGCGACGGAAGCGGAGGGCAGCATGCCGAGGGAGCCCGTCAGCATGGACGCCTCATCCGACAGGATGTCCCCGAAAATGTTGCCGGTGACGATGGTGTCAAACTCCCGGGGGTTGCGCACCATCTGCATGGCCGCATTGTCGATATACATGTGGGACAGGGCGACGTCCGGGAACTCGGCCGCGCCCAGGCGGGTGACGACCTCCCGCCACAGCTGGGAGACTTCCAGGACATTCGCTTTGTCGACCGACACCAGGCGCCCGCCCCGCTTGCGGGCCAGCTCGAAGGCCACGCGCGCGATACGCTCCACTTCCGGCTCCGAGTAAATGTCGGTGTTGAATCCCTGGCGGGCGCCCGTGACGGGGTCGGTCTTGAAACCGCGGGGCTCACCAAAGTAGATGCCGCCGACCAGCTCGCGCACGATCATGATGTCAACGCCCTCCACCACCTCCCGCTTGAGGGCGCTCGCGTCGGCGAGCTGGGGCAGGACAACGGCCGGCCGCAGGTTGGCAAAGGCGTTCAGGGAGGCCCGCAGGGCTAAGAGGCCGCGTTCAGGGCGCTGGGCGGCGGGGAGGGTGTCCCACTTGTAGCTGTGTGAAGAGATGGGGGTCGGAGGTCGGGTCTAGTGGTGAGAGACAGGCGAGCGGCGGCTTGCCTCGTCCCGTGTGCGCGCGCCTCCTGCTTCACTCTCTATCTCTCCATCACTTCAGTCTCACCCTCCAATCGCGGCCAGCAACACAGCATCCGACCGCTTGCAGGCCTCAAAGGTGGCGGCCGGGTAGGGTTCCCCGACCGCGTCAATCGCGGCCCCGCCAATCAGTGCCTCCTCAAACTCAAAGGACACGCCCTCCGCTGCGCCGGCCGCTTTGAGGACCTCCACGGCGACGGTCGCAATCTCTGGACCGATGCCATCACCGGGGAGCACGCAGATTTTCTTGGTGACGGCGGCGGCGGCGGCGACGGCGCGGCGAACGGTGGGGCGAGCAACGCCGGCACGGCGGGTGGTGGCCGCGGGGGCGGGGGCCGCACGTGGGGCTGCGCCCGCCGCGCCCGCCGCGGTGTGGGCGAGGGAGGCCATTGGTGTTGCAAGGACGCCGGAAAAAAGGGTGTGTGTGGAGTGTGCGCGCGGGAGCGGGCCGAGAGAGAGAACCCAAAAGCGTGTGAAGCAAAAAAAAACAACCTAGCCACTGACCCTTCCGTCCTACCTGCCGGCATCCTCAATCACCCACTACCACCGCCGGCGTCACTATTGAGGATGAGGATGATAACTCATCCACCACCACCGCCGGCGCCGCGTGCGCCACCCCTGCCTCCTTCAACCCACCCCCACCATCCACTTGCCCGACCGCACGCAACAACGCGGCAGCCTTCAACCGCATCTCCTCGTACTCACCCTCTGGCGTGGACTGGATGACGACCGCCCCGCCCGCACCGATGGTCAGGGTGTCGGCTGACCGATCCAGGATGGCGGTGCGGATGACGATGTTCAAGTCAAACGCTCCGGGGCGCACGCTGAGCCAGCCGATGCCGCCAGAGTAGGGGCCGCGGGCGGCGCCCTCCAACCCCGCCAGGATCTCCATGGACCGCTGCTTGGGCGCGCCCGTCATGGACCCGCCCGGGAAAGCGGCCCGGATGGCGGCCAGCGCGGAGATGCCGGGCGCGCGCACGCCGACGACGGTGGACACCAACTGGTGGACGGTGGCGAAGGACTCGACCTCCATCAGCCCGGGGACGCGCACGCTGCCGGCCACGCACACGCGGCCCAGGTCATTGCGGAGGAGGTCCACAATCATCAGATTTTCAGCCCGGTCCTTCTCAGAGGCCGCCAGGGCGGCCGCCACCGCGGCATCGGCGGCCGGGTCGGACCGGTCCCGGGGGGCGGTGCCTTTAATGGGCCGGGCCTCCAGCACCCGGCCCTCCTCGTCGGGGCTGCCCCGTAAGAAGCGTTCGGGCGAGGAACAGCAGAGGACGGGGCCCGAGGTGGCCGGGTCGGCAGGCGAGGAAAAGTCGAGGAAGGCCGCATACGGGGCCGGGTTGACGGCCCGGAGCGACCTGTAGAAGGCGGCCGGGTCGGGCAGGGCCGCGGGCGACCGCACCAGCGCCGTCGTCAGGCAGAGCTCGTACGAATCGCCTGCGGCCAGTGCCTCCCGGCAGGCGGCCACGTCGGCCAGATAGGTGGCTTTGCCCCGGCGGACGGTGAAAGGAGGAGGTGGTGGGCTGGGCCGGGCAGCAGCGTGAGGCGCAGCTGCGGCGGCCGCGGCGCCGGCAGGGTCGGCCGCGAGGGTCGCGACCGCCGCGGCCGTCGCCTCCACCCACTCCTCCGCCGCACCGGCATCCCCCCCGCCTCCAGCATCCGCCAGGGCCACCACGTACACATCCCCGGCCGCATGGTCTACCGCCACCAGCCTGTCCGCAAAGAAAAAGGCCGCGTCGGGGAGGGGGGAGGATGGGGCGGGTGTGGTGGAGGTGGTGGGCACGCCACCGCTCCCACCGCTCCCGCCGCCGCACTCGGCACGCAGCTCGTAGCCCAAGTACCCGACCCATCCGCCCACAAAGGGGAAGGGGAGGGTGGCCGCGGCGGCCAGGCCGGGCGGGTCCAGGGCCGCGTCGGCCAGGCCGGCGCCCAGGGCAGACCACAGGGCGTCCGGGGTCGAGGTGGTGGCCGGCTTGTCTGCAGCGCCGCCGACCACGGTGGTCAGCACCCCGCCACCGCCGCCGCCAGGATTCAGCTTGTAGCTAATGCGCCGCCAGCGCGCGCCCCCTTTACTCCCCATGTACGAGAACTGGCCCCGGTCGGGCGCGGAGGAGGAGTCGAGCCAAAACGTGTCGGCTGTCGCGTGGCTGGCGCCAAAGAGCACAAAAAAGAGGGCCTCCCCACAGCCGGCCGGGACGAGGGCGGTGGCAGCGCCTGGCAGGCGGCGAACGGCTAGCGTGGTCGTCTTCGACCGCGCCTCAGGTGGGGGCGGCGTGGGCGGCGGCACCGCGGCCGGGCGGTTCAGCAGCAGGGCCGCGACCGCCGCGTCGGCCGAGGCCGCGCCCGCAGGCACGGTCGGCCCGGGGGCGCGGCCCTGCCCGACTAGCGTCACGTCCCTAAAATTGGCGCACAAGCGGGCCCCGTACGCCGTCGCCACCGATTCCGGGTGAAATTGCACACCAAACAGGGGCAGGGAGGCGTGGGCGATCGCCATCAGGACGGGGCGCCCGCCGTCGAGGAGGTCGGCGGCGGCCGCATTGTTTCGTCCCATCCGCGCCGTCGCCGGGCGGGCTGAAGGGGGTGACGAGGGGGGAGCCTCACCATCGGCAGCGGTCGCCACGGCGTGCGTGCCGCCCACCGTCCAGGCGGTCGGCACCAGGCAGGGCGGCAGGGAGGCCTCCTCGACGACCAGGGAGTGGTAGCGGACGACCTCCAGGCCGCGGGGGGTCGGGGGCAGAGAGGACGAGGGGATCCCCTCAAACAGCGGGCACCGCCCGCCATGCCGCACCGCGCTCAGCCGCCCATGGACGGGCGTACCAGCCCGCCTCACCTGGCCGCCCAGGGCCAGGGCCAGGGCTTGCATGCCCAGGCACACGCCCAGGACAGGGATGCGAGCAGAATGTGGGTTTCCCTCCTCGACCCCCGCCGCCCAGCGCAGGAGGTCGAGGCACACGCCCACGTCGCCCGGGACGGCGGGCGAGCCGGGGCCGGGGGAGATAACGACGTTGTCCCATTCCCCGGCCTCCAGGCGGGCGCGGAGGGCGGGCCAGGGTAAGGCGTCGTTGTGGACGACGGTGGGCGGGGCTGGGTGGAAAATGAAAATGTGGAGTGAGAGCGCGAGGACTCAAATTCGGCCACGCCTCTCCTCTCTCATTCTCTCTCCCCTCTTTCGTACCTCCATTCACCACGCCCAGCAGTTGGGCCAGGTTGTAGGTGTAGGAGTCATAGTTGTCGAGGAGGAGCGTGCGGACGGCGGGAGCATCAGAGGCGCGAGCATCGGCCGCGGCGTTGGTCGCCCCTGCCGACGGCGATCGAAGGGACGCGGATACCATCCCCGGGCAGGGGGCGTTGGGCCAACCGTCTGCCGCGTGTTGTGATAGAGTCTAAGGACCGGCCGTCTGCGCGCAGGTCATAGGTGAAAGTGACCGAGCGAGCGCAAGATAGCGCGTGTGCTGTAGGAGAAAGCGCGCCGTTGCCTTGACGAGCGAGGTGTGGAGCCCCTCCTTCCTCTCAACCAACCTTCACTACTGCGTTCCTCCACACAGAGCGCGTGCGCCAGAGACAAACACAGGGCGCCGCACGCGCACACGCACAGGCGCAGCTGGACGCACACACAGCTCCTCCACACCCACCATGTCCCTCGCCTTTGACGAGTATGGGCGGCCGTTCATCATCATCCGGGTGAGCGCAAAGCCCTGGAGAGGGGAGCAAGAAAAAAACTGCGCGCTCTCTTGCTGTCGCGCGCGCGACGCAACCCCCTGCTGCACAGGCCCCAGCGCCCAGCCGCTCTCTGGGCAGAGCGAGGACTATCGCTCTGCGCGCACAGCACGCCTCGGCCGTCTCGAACACTCCCCTCTGACCACACACGCCCATCTTTTCTCTCCCACCATCCCCATTCGCCAGGAGCAAGACGCCAAGTCCCGTATCTCCGGCCTGGACGCGGTCAAGGCCAACATCCAGGCCTGCAAGGCCGTGTCCCGGGTCCTGCGTTCCTCGCTGGGCCCTAAGGGCATGGACAAGATGATGCAGAGCCCGGACGGGGACGTGACCATCAGTGCGTTTTCGGGGCGAGAAGAAGAAAGAGAGCGGAAGGCGATCGGCCAGGGAGGGGCGCTGCATTTTGCGTCGCTTTGGGGCGGCTGTTATGCCACTCCACACCCGGCGGGCCCACGCTTTAATGGTTGTGCTGCTTGACTCGAAAGTCAAGCTCGCTCGCGAGGCGGGCATGGGCCGAGGCACCCCCCTTCCATGCCCTCCTTTCGCGCGCCGGCCGGATCGGTTTGCGCGCTCTCCCTGTTTCTCACGCGCTCTCTCCCTCCCTCCCCCGTCGACCTTCCCTCCATCCAGCCAACGACGGCGCCACCATCCTGGACCAGATGGACGTCCAGCACCAGGTCGCCCGCCTGCTGGTCGAGCTGTCTCGGTCCCAGGACCACGAGATCGGGGACGGGACGACGGGCGTGGTCGTCCTGGCGGGCGCCCTCCTGGAACAGGCAGAGGGCCTGCTGGACCGGGGCATCCACCCCCTGCGCATCGCTGAAGGCTACGAGCAGGCCTGCAAGGTCGCGGTCGCCGAGCTGGAGCGGTGCGCCCAGGAGTTCAAGTACAGCCTGACGGACACGGAGCCCCTGGTGCGGACGTGCATGACGACGCTGTCCTCCAAGATGTGAGTCACAGAAAAGAGGGGAGAGAGAGGGAGAGGTCGTCGAGGGTTGACATGTGCGGGAGAGAGAAAAACTCACCTCTCCTCATCCTCTCTCCAGCGTCGGCCGCCACAAGCGCGACCTGGCCCAGATCTGCGTGGACGCCGTCCTGGCCGTCGCCGACCTGGACCGCCGGGACGTCAACCTGGACCTGATCAAGGTGGACGGGAAAGTCGGCGGGCGGCTGGAGGACACGGCCCTGGTGCGGGGTATTGTGCTCGACAAGGACTTCTCGCATCCTCAAATGCCGAAATCCCTGACTGACGCCCGCATCGCCATCCTGACCTGCCCCTTTGAGCCACCCCGCCCCAAGACCAAGCACAAGGTCGACATCGACACGGTCGCCAAGTTCGAGGCCCTGCGGGACGCGGAGCGCGCCTACTTCGAGGAGATGGTGACGCTGTGCAAGGACTCGGGAGCGACCCTGGTCCTCTGCCAGTGGGGCTTCGACGACGAGGCCAACCACCTGCTCCTCTCCCGCGGTCTGCCCGCCGTGCGCTGGGTGGGCGGCGTCGAGATCGAGCTGATCGCCATGGCGACGGGCGCCCGCATCGTGCCCCGCTTCTCAGAGCTGACCCCGGACAAGCTGGGCAAGGCGGCGTCCGTGAAGG
>Ga0315288_10002772_pt1 | contig 22450 bp, 15 predicted proteins | sample YL17G11_20_MG_FD_203454 | JGI IMG/M metagenome (GOLD analysis project Ga0315288, IMG submission 203454) | Sediment microbial communities from Yellowstone Lake, YNP, Wyoming, USA - YL17G11_20 | ecosystem: Environmental > Aquatic > Freshwater > Lake > Sediment | place: USA: Wyoming | collected...
GTTCCTATTATGCATATGGCGAATGAATTACTTTCGGTTCCGGTCGCTGCCGGGACGCTGGCTATCGCGGCCGGCAGCCTTGGCTTTATCTGCAGAAAGGTCAGGCAGGTAATCGCCGCCGAAAAGCTTGCCCTGATGGGGATCCTTGGCGCATTCGTTTTTGCCGCCCAGATGGTAAATTTTCAGCTTCCGGCGATGCCCGGCACGAGCGGACACATGGTCGGGGCGGTGCTGCTGGCGATTATACTGGGCCCGCACCTGGCCGCGATTGTCATATCATCGGTAGTGATCGTTCAGTGCCTGATCTTCCAGGATGGCGGCCTGCTGGCCCTCGGATGCAACATTATCAATATCGGCCTGGTGCCAAGCTACCTGGGCTACTTTTTGTACAGAACGATTACGAACGGCAGGTTCAGCAGCCTGAAGGTGTACATCGGGGCAATGCTGGCCAGCGTGATCGCAATGGAAGCCGGCGCTATTCTCGTGGCGATCCAGGCGGCAATGTCCGGTGTCCTGGCGGTTCCCCTGTCAACTTTTCTAATCACGATGATCGGCGTCCATTTCCTGGTCGGATTTGTCGAGGGCCTGGTCACGGTAACTGTATTGGGCTACCTCCAGCAGCTCAGACCCGACATCGTGGCCGATTCTCTGCCGGGGACAGTCAGGCTGAGCAAAAACGCCGTGTTCGCAACGCTGGGGATTCTCGCAGTGCTTACCGGCGCGGGATTGTCTTTGCTCGCCTCCGACCTTCCCGATGGGCTCGAATGGAGCTACGCCGAGAGGCCGGATGAGCCCGGGTTCGAAACTGTTGTGTCCAACCCGGACTCCAGAATTACCGCAGTGGACGACTTTCAGTCAAAGTATTCCCTGATGCCCGATTATTCGGCGCGGGCGTCGAAGCTTGGTGACGTGGCCGACCGGCAGGCCGATCTCGGAGCCGGCTGGACCAGCTTCGCGGGCGTCGCCGGCTCGGCGGTGACAATGGCCGTCATCTGGCTTACGGCGTGGATGCTTAGAAGAAAGCAGGCATTATAGGCGTTTCTCACGGAAGATGCGAAAAGCGAGATACAGAACATGCACCACGCATACATCGATAAATTCGCTTACCAGGACTCGGCCATCCACCGGCTGGACAGCAGGGTCAAGTTCCTGGTTGTGCTCGTATTTACCGCCGTGGTGATTTCCCTGCCGCGCAGCTCGCTGAGCATTCTGGCCTGTTATGCGATCGGGCCGTTTGCGGTCCTGGTCTGGGCCGGGATTCCGCTGAAGTTTGTCTTTAAGCAGATACTGCTGGTCAGCCCGTTTGTTATAGTGCTGGCCCTAAGCTGCCCTTTGTATGACAGGACGCCTGTCGCCGTCAGCTTTGGACCGTTTTCGTGGCAAAGCTCGCTCGGATGGCTGCGTTGTTTTGTCATTCTCGGAAAGTTCGTCGTTACAATGCTGGCCCTGATAGGTCTGGTATCGACAACGCGGTTCAGCGATTTGCTCGCCGGCCTGCAAAAGCTCGGCATGCCCAGGCTATTGATTATCCAGCTCGGATTTCTGTACCGATATATCTTTGTCCTGATCGACCGGGCGCATCATATCCTGCGAGCCAGGGCCGGCAGGAAACTCAGAAATCTCGGATTCAAAACGGAGCTGAGAACCGCAGCATCCATGCTCGGCTCGCTCTTTATCCGCAGCATCGACACCGCAGAACATATCAGTATCGCCATGCAGGCCCGCGGCTTCGACGGAAGCTGGCGCACGCTCTCGAAGATGAAGGTTCGCCGCTGCGATTTATTTTTTTCCCTGACGGCAGCAGTATTCATCTCGGGACTGTATTTTTTCGTAAAACCGATTTTGCAGTGAAAACAATGTCCAAAGCGATAGAAATAGAAAATTTTACGTACAAATACCAGGACGGCACGCCGGCTCTGAGTGACATAAGTTTGACAGTCGAGCACGGCCGGAAACTGGCCTTAATCGGTCCCAACGGAGCGGGCAAATCGACTTTGCTCCTTGTAATGGCGGGTTTCGCCAAAGGCACGGGAAAAGTGCTCATAGACGGCTTCGAAGTCAACAACAAGAACCTGAAAACAATCCGCACCCGCCTCGGCTGCTGCCTGGAGAATCCGGATGATCAGTTATTCATGCCAACGTTATTCGACGACGTGGCATTCGGCCCGCTCAATCTGGGCATGGAACCGGAACAGGTCAAGATGCGCGTCGCCGAGGCCCTTGCGACCGTCGGCCTGGCTGAGATGGCCGACAAGGCCCCGCACCATTTGTCGGCGGGCCAGAAACGTGCCGCGGCCATCGCTACCATACTCGCAATGAGTCCTAAGATTATCACGCTCGACGAGCCGGACGGCAGCCTTGACCCGAGAAACCGCGACAATCTGATGAAGCTGCTCCGCTCTCTGCCCCAGACGCTGATCATCGCCACCTGCAACATGAGCTTTGCCGCTTCCCTTGCCGACCGGGCTGTGTTACTCGACAAGGGCCGAATTATCGCCGACGGCGAAGCTCAGAAAATCATGTCGGATGCCAAATTGATGACCGAACACGGCCTGGAAGTCGCCCAAAGGAAGATGTAGCATTCCCATGAATATAAGCCAAAATCTCACGAGCAACATTTAAAAAATATGTGAAATTTTTGAAAAAGAATCTTGACAAAATAAACTCTGTACTATAGAGTACTCTATAATACAGATATAAATTGCTATATTTTTGTCAGGAGATTAATTATGAATGTATCTCAGGAAGAAGCCCAGGCCTCGTTATCCGCGGTCCGAGATGTGACTGTCCGGACCCACAGAGCCATCGCATCGGCTTATGCGAATCCTCTGCTGATACTTTGGGGCGTGCTTTGGATCATCGCATTTACAGCGGCACATTTTTATCTGACGTATGCTTTTCACATATTCATGGCCATGGCCGCAGTCGGCGGGACAGGAACCGCCGTGATCTGTTTGGTCTTTCACTCCAAGGGTCCTATACAAGAGACCTCCGGCCCAAGGCTCGGCCGGCGTATAGCTGTATTTTGGATTTTGTTATGTGTCTATATTCCTATCTGGCTGTTTTTATTAGCTCCCTTTAGCGGCCTGCAATGTAATGCGTTTATTTGTACAGCTTCTATGTTTGCCTATGTCGTAATGGGACTCTGGTTTGAGAGTCGTTTTATGATCGTGCTCGGACTTGCATTAACGGCCGCGACATTAATAGGCTTTTATATTTTAAGAGACATCTATTGCCTTTGGATGGCCATTGTGGGCGGCGGAACAATCTTGGGCACCGGCCTGTACATTCGATCAAAGTGGAGATAAAAATGGTACAGCTTGATAATATCATTCATCAGCCGGTTCGGCTGCAAATCATGTCCTCGCTGGTTAGTCTCGATCAGAACGAGCATGTCAATTTCACCTACCTGCGCAAGCTACTGAAATTGACCGACGGCAACCTCGGCGCGCACCTGAGTAAGCTCGAACAAGCAGGCTACGTAAAGATCGACAAGACCTTCGTCGCCCGCAAGCCTCAGACTTTCATCAGAGCCACGGGAAAGGGCCGAGACGCTTTTGACGGACATGTTGCAGCCCTTAAAGAAATCATTCAAAGCAAGCAGGGATAAAGCAGAATGGACGAGAACAAACTCCATAGCAGCAAATTGGAACGAATAACACGAAAATGGTGGTTCTTTCTATTGTTTGTATTGTTACAGTTTTTACCGCCGTATGCATCCAAGGGCTACAAGTTTCCAGAGGAGTGTGGAAACGTAATTATGCATTCATTGCGCAATGCCCTTGTCTATTCATATCCCGGGATGTTTCCTATCTTCAAAATAATTCCCATTGTATTAATTGTTCTGATTGCAATTTTCCGAAATAGAGTCGGCCGCTTGTTTAACATCTATGTGGCTTTTTCCTATGTGCTCTTCGCCCTTGGTCAAAATATAGCTGTAACAGAAAAATATGGTGTGTCAATCTGCACCGTCAACCTAATAATGTTCCCTGTAGTTGCTGGTTTCTGGGCCTGGGAAGCAATCGTCCTGCAAAACGATTTCAGCCCGGCAAAACTACCTATCTGGAGATACTGGGTTGTTCCTCTGGCATTACTGGCATTTTTGGCCCCCGGGAAACCACTCGCCGGTATGCCTGACTTTAGTCCGGCTTACCTGTTCACAAACGGAGCAGGGGTGGCCTTTTGTATGATGACGCCGGTTTACGTAGGGCTGCTCACTTTATACTGGTCAAAAGTCAATATAGCAACGCTCAGGGTAACGAGTCTTGTCGGCCTGATTATTGGCTTGTACAATATGCACATCAATTTTATTATCAGTCCCAGCACACAATGGTGGAACGGTATTCTGCACATACCTCTCTTAAGTATATCAGTGTACGGATTAATGCTCTCTTTGAAGAAGCAGGCTTGCGCATAGCACTAATCACGATTAAAATAAAGTATCGCTTCAATTCTGCATGCGGATGTGTTAAAATCTGCCCATTGCTTATACTTTCATCAAGAAAGAACGGAAAAATAAGGAAAATCGATGCTCGCATCTGCTTTTAGTGGATAACCACTGCGAGCGAGAAAGACCTCGGGAAACGGAGAACGGTATGAAGGATGAAATGATTATGGAGACAATTTTAGAGACAAATATAGGTAATAGACCACCGAGCCGGGGCAAGGTTCGCGACATTTATGATCTTGGCGACAAGCTGCTCATCGTGGCGACCGACAGGCTAAGTGCATTCGACGTCGTGATGACGAACGGCATACCTTATAAAGGAATTGTCCTGACGCGGATTTCGCGTTTCTGGTTTGATTTTCTCAGCGATACCATCGAGCATCATTTGATAAGCGACCAGGTTTCAGATTTTCCCATGCCGTTCTGCAGCCACGCCGGGCAGTTGGCCGGGCGGAGCATGCTGGTAAAGAAGGTCGAAGTTCTGCCGGTTGAGTGCGTTGTGCGGGGATACCTGGCGGGCTCGGGCTTCAAAGAGTATCAGCAAAGCGGCACGGTTTGCGGGCAGAAGCTGCCGGCCGGTTTGAAACAGTGCGAAAAGCTGCCGAAACTGATATTCACGCCGGCGACCAAGGCCGAGATGGGACAGCACGATGAGAACATCAGCTTCGAGCGGTGCGTGGAGATTATCGGCAAGCAAGCCGCGGATTATGTCCGCAGCAAAAGCACCGAGATTTTCAAGAAAGCCGGAAAATACGCCGAGAGCAAAGGGATAATTCTTGCCGACACCAAATTCGAATGGGGGCTTGTCGATGGTAAGATTATTCTGATTGATGAGGTTTTGACGCCGGACTCTTCGCGGTTCTGGCCTGCGGACAAATACCAGGCCGGCAGGGACCAGGAGAGCTTCGACAAGCAGTTCGTCCGCAACTACCTCGAAAGCATCAACTTCGACAAATCGGGTCCCGGCGTAGAGCTGCCCGAAGACATCACGGCAAAGACCAGCGACAAATACATCGAAGGCTACGAACGCCTGACCGGCAGGAAGTTTCTAAAAAAATCTTTCTGACAAATTGGATTTTGAGATAAATTTCCGCCGAAGGCTCTGACTGTTGGCTTTCTAATGGTCTGCTCGCTATGCCTACCATGAACAAAGACCTATCTGCCTTGATGCACACGCACTTCCTATAATGCAAATTCCATGCAACGGCATAAATGACAGAGCTTTTTTTGGACAAAAAACAGCAATTAAAAATTGGTTCAACTCCAAAAAAGTTGGTGATTTTTTGCGTTAATATTACATAAGTTTTTTGGATTTAACGCTTTATGCCAACGGCATATATATTGTATGTTGTTATCGTTGCCAAGGAGGATAAGGCTCCGCTGGGAAGCGACCTGAGCGGCTTAGCAATGCCATACGGCATAGGGCGAGGCTCAGTTTTGGTCTCGTCCTTTTATATATGCCGTTGGCTCTAATGCGATAAATCCTCCGCCGAAGGCGGATTTTTACCAACTTTTTTGCAGTTGAACCTAAAAATTTGATTTCTCACAACTCTCTCATCATTACTTTGCCAATATGATATCCAATAAAGCCGGCAATTGTCGGCCGGCCTGACCATGTTGGCAGTCTGCGGAATTGTGGTTCTTTTTGAATTTAAGAAGACAGAAAATGAACCGGAGACACTCAAAACTTGTCGCTGTTAAAGGCAGGAAAAATACTGACGCATCGTCTCTTAAATGTTAAGATATGCACCGCTGATTGGCAGGTATTTGCTGTTCAGCGGTTTTTCCCTGTTGTTATGTGCGGTCGTAAGCGTTCGCACGTGATGTGAGAATCGTCTTCTGCCAGAGAGATCATGTGGTAAACTATTATTGCAGGAATATGCCAAATGCAAGTAATGATAGGTAACAGGCTTAGATGCGTTCTGTTTGCGACATTTTGTGTATTACTCCTGGCTTGTCCGGCAGGTCTCTCGGCAATTATAGCCGAGGGAGTCACGCTGGTACCGTTGACGGATGACGGCAAATCAAGGGCCGTGGCCTGGGCCTGGCACGGCGACCGGGTGGCCTTAGTGCGACAAGTGGGTAACTCGTCCCAATGGCAACTGCACGTCATGAAGTCCGACGGCACTGAAGTCAAGCCCGCCTGCCCGGTGGGAGATGTGTTTTTTGCCGAGTGGTCCTGGGCCGGCGACCGTATCGCGTATGAATTCTCCAACGCAACTGAAGACGAAAGCCAGGGAGCAGCCTATATTTACAATATCAGCGAGAATCGATCCATAGCCATTTCCCCGCCGTATCGAAGAAGCAACTTCGATGCCGACGACGGGCCCTACTGGTCGCCCGACGATCGCTACCTTGCGTACAAGCTTCGCCTGGGCCTGACGCAGACGCGGCAAATCTGGCTCTTCGACACAGTTACCGACAGGACCTGGCACCTGCTGCCCGAGCGAGGCGAGGGAAAAGACCAGCGATGGAGCGCATCTCTGCCGCCGAGGTTAAGCCTGCTCGTGGCGGCCAGCGGCAACTATGATGTGGTCACCGCCAATCCGGATGGAACCGGTCTTGTCATGATAACCGACATAGGGAGCGAATCGTTACGTGCCGGAGATGCTCGCTGGTCTCCCGTGGATGATGTCGTGGCCTTCACCTTCGACAAGGACATGACTCAAAGCGAACGCGGGCAACGCTGCGATGCATGGGTGGCCCGCGCCGACGGAAGCGATGCAAGAAATTTGACCAGAGCGAGCTCGCCCGCCACGGAGAACCAGCTTGAGCTCGATAACCCGCACTGGTCGTGGGACGGGCGCTATATATTGTCCAAGGGGGATCGCTTTGACATCCAGGGCAACGGCATCGACACGCTGTATCTTATAGACCCCAACAGCGGCGGATACAAGGTGCTCTTGACCTCCTATCCGCAAAAAGATGGGACACTCGATGACTTCGAAGCCATGAAATGGTCCTATGACAGCACGAAAATAGCTTTCCTGACCAAGCGCTCTACGGTTCGGAACTGGGGTCCTGATTCGCGGTCGGAAAACCAGCGGACGGCTCTGACCGTCTACGATATGACCACGGGAAAGGCTGAGGACCTTCTGCTGTTAAGCGATGAGCAGGATCGCAAGCAGATCGAAGCCAGCGATGATCGTGAAGACGGTACAGTCAACATATCGTGGTCGCCGGACAGTCGGTCGCTGCTTATCACGATCTCGAAGATCATCAGCCAGGCCGACCGGATTTTGCAGCCGGACGTCTATCGCCTGGACCTGCCGCAGCGCCTTATCAGCCCCCTGGCCCGGGCCTGTGACGGGCCCCCGATGGGCCGGATTTCGTCAATGTCGGCCGACGTAACACAGGCAGGAAAGCAGCCTGAGCAGTCATCCGCCGGCACGACACCGGAGCCTGCCGCTCCGGAACCCTCCTCGAAGGATTCCGGTATCGTCAGCCGGACAATTGAGCCTTCGCATATGACCGTGGTAGAAGCTCTTGCGTCGCTGCCGTCCAAGTATGGCCAGTATGTCACCTCGAACATATCCCGCAATCTACTGTTGTTCATGGGACCTGCCGAGCTTCTGGCCGAGCTGCAAAACAATCTGAAGCTGATTGATACCCCGGCCACCCAGATTCTGGTGGATCTGCTGGCTGTGGAGCTGACCGACGAAGCCACCCGCGAACTCGGGCTGGACTGGACCTATGCCAAGGGACGTTTCGGCATGTTCCAACCTATGGGTAACGCAATTCGTGACCTGAGCCCAGACGCCACGTTGGACGGATTGACCACATATCCCGGAACCGGCCAGTTTTTTTACCAGGGTGTTGGCCGACTGCCGGAGGAGTTCTTTGTTCGGTTAAACGCACTGGTTCAGGACGGCAAAGGCACGATCCTGACCAATCCGCGTACGGTCGCTGTCAGCGGCCAGGAAGCCATGATTCAGATTCGCAAGACACTGAACTACTTTTTTAACGAGGGCTATGACGTATCAGGCCGTCCCATCGTCAAGAAGAGCGATATCTCGGCCGACACCCAGGGCCGCATTACCCCCACACTCCTGGCGGACGGCAGAATCAGCATGGTGGTCTCGGTCAAGGTCGGAAGCTTCACCTTTACGCCGGATGCCGGACTGCCAGAACAGGTCAACCGGGAATCCACAACTACAGTCAACGTCCGGGAAGGCCAGACCCTGGTGATCGGCGGCCTGCGCCAGCAGGAAATGACCGAAGCCGTCATCAAGGTGCCAATCCTGGGCGATTTGCCGCTCATCGGGACTTTATTCAGGAAAACTCAAAAGGCAACCAGAAACAGCGTGCTGACGTTATTTATCACTCCACATGTCCTTCTGCCCGACGCCCCGGCTCCAAACTGGCCGCAACTGGACGCCGACGACCATAAGATACAGCCTATTATGAATGATGCCCCGTCGCAAGACGATGGTGCACGGAGCGAAGACTGACCGCAGACCATGATGGAGAGGCAAGGAAATACTGCCACGATTTGCCTCAGCCGATAAAATGTATATGATGCCGCTTGCAGACGGCGACCTTCCGGATGGACATGAAGATGCGTTTACTGGTTGTAGAAGACTATCGGCCTTTGCAGCAATCCCTTGTAAAGGGCCTGCGCGAGGCCGGCTTTGCCGTGGATACCACGCGCGACGGCAAGGAGGGCCTGTGGTACGCAACGAGCAACGAATATGATGTAATCATCCTCGACCTGATGCTGCCCGGCATGGACGGTCTTGAAATCCTCAGGAAGATGAGAAATCAAGGCAAAAAATCCCACGTGCTGATCCTGACTGCCAAAGACACCGTCCAGGACCGCGTCACCGGCCTGGACCTGGGCGCCGACGACTACCTGGTCAAGCCGTTCGCTTTCGAAGAACTCATGGCGCGGGTTCGTGCCCTGCTGCGGCGAAGCTACCGCCAGAAAAATCCCAGCATTAAAATCAAGGACCTGCAGCTCGACCTTACCTCGCAGAGAGTTTGGCGCTGCCAAGAGGAAATTCAGCTTACGCCACGAGAATACGTACTCCTGGAATACCTCGCAATGCGTGCCGGCCAGATGGTATCCCGCTCGGATATATGGGAACACGTTTACGAGTTCAGCTCGTCGGCGTCCAGTAACGTTGTGGACGTTTATATCGGCTATCTGCGCAGAAAGATTGAACGGCCGAATAAGCCCGCCCTAATTCACACCGTCCGCGGCCGTGGCTATTTGTTGGGAGAGACACCATGATGAGATCGCTCCGAACACGTTTGCTCAGCGGCATAATCGGCGGGATGATTCTCCTGCTGATTGTCTTCAGCCTGCTCATATATGTAGAGATTCGCAGCGCACTGGTCAACCAGTTCGATACGGCACTGGCATCTGTCGCCCAAATTCTGGCTGCCGCTGTCGAAACAGATCCCAACGGGACCGACATAGAAATCGGAATCCAACAGATGCCGGAGTTTACTAATCCGGATCATCCAATGAACTATCAAGTCTGGAAGCTAAACGGCGAAGTTGTAATCAAGTCTCCCTTATTAGGCGCGAGCGACCTTCCACGTTTTCACGGCTCGCTCGACAAACCGGTTTATAAAGTATTTGCCGGCCCCGAAGACCATCCGTACCGTGCCGCCGGCACCACGTTCATACCGAGAATCGAGACAGACGAGCCAAGCGGTGCCGTGCAGACCATGGAGCAACCCATGATTCTGGTTGTGACCCGCGATGCACATGACCTTTACGGCCAACTAAACCTGCTCAAATGGCTTCTGTTCGTCGCGGCGAGCGTGAACGCCGGCTTTGCCCTGATTATCGGCGTCTATGTCGTCCGCAGCGGCCTGCGTCCCCTGAACACAATAGCCGCCGAGATCGCGGCCATCAGAGTGGACAGCCTGACGACTCGAATCGGCGCCCGGCACGTACCCTCGGAGGTGGTCCCTATCAAGAACCGTCTTAACGAGCTGCTGTCCCGGCTGCAAGCCTCGTTCGACAGGGAGCGGCGGTTCAACGCCGACGTCGCCCACGAATTGCGAACACCGCTGGCGGGAATACGCTCGACAATTGAGGTGGCGCTTACCCGCAGCCGCGACGCGACAGAGTACCGGTCGGCCCTTTCCGACTGCCTCGAAATCTCCAAAGAAATGGAGTCGGTGGTCAATAACCTGCTGATGCTCGCCCGGCTGGAGGCTCAACAAATCAGCTTCAAAACCGAGCCGGTTCGACTCTCCGAACTTCTCGATTCCTGCTGGCGCTGCTTCAGCAAAAAAGCGGACGAGCGCAGGATCGTCTTCAGGAATCAAATTCCCGCCGAATTGACTTGTCAATCGGATCCCGAACACCTGTCTATGGTTTTCTCCAACCTTCTGGACAACGCCGCCGAATATTCAAATGACAAAGGGCAAATCCGGGTAACGGCTCGCCGAATCGACGATTCTGTGGAAATCTCAGTTTCCAATACCGGCTGTGAACTGACCGCCGAGCAGGTCTCAAAAGTCTCCGATTGCTTCTGGCGGGGCGATTCGTCACGATCGGACGCCGGTGCTCACTGCGGTTTGGGCCTGGCTCTGGTCCGGCGAATAGTACAGGCGCTGGGAGGCACATTCACCATCCAGTTGGAACAGGGCGGCATTTTCACGACGAAAGTGACACTGCCGACCGAGAGTCAGAAGACAATTGCTGCATAGCCCACCGCGTCTGCGCTCGTGGTGCCCATTTTTTCGAGCATGACTTCATTGCTCGTTGTGTGTCCCAGCAATAAGCCTCGCTTGCAGCCGAGCTTTTTTGCCGATGCGACCGTTGCCGCCGCTGCGCCGGGACCGCAGGCGTTGCCGTCCCTTATCGCGCCGGCGAGCAATTCGGCCGGCTTGAGTTTCAAAGTCAAATCGATGAACTTTTTATCATTAACCTTCTTTGCCCACGCCAAAGCGTTCTTTCCGGTTCCCATCGGGGTAAATCCATAACGCGGCCCGTAGTGGGTCAAGTCGGTCGAGCCTATGCAGACGATTTTCTTATCCTCCTGCTGACCGATAATCCCGCCGACACACGTGCCCAGCTCGATAGCCTGCTCCGTCGGCGGGACCAGAACGGGCACTATCTTGGCGCCGGGAAAGAGATACTGTACGAATGGGACCTGCACCTCGATACTGTGCTCGCACAGGTGGGCGTTTGGGTCGCTGACGGCCTGGCCGGTACTTAATATGGCATCGGCCAATTCCTCGTCAATCATAACCTCGCCGAGCGGCGTAGCCCAAAGGCCCCTGTCGCTAACAGCCGGCGAGACTCCAAAGTAGCCGTGCGCGGCGCCGAATATGATAAAGGTATTGACCTTATCATGCTGCTGTTTGATCGCAGAGAAGACCAACGCCGCCAAACTGCCGCTGAACGTCCAGCCGGCGTGCGGAACTATGCCCGCTACTATCGTTTCCGGCAACGACTCGCTTAAAGTCTCCGCTTCGAGGCACTCGTGAATTTCACTGACGCAGGAATCGTGCTGGCCGGGATAAAATTGACCTGCAACAACCGGTTTTCTCGCTTGCATTTTCGGTTCTCCTTAACTGGCACGGAACTTGTATTACAAACTCACCTCCATGGCAAACATTCATCCCGTCATACCTTGCGCCACTATTTGAACTTGCGTTCGGGGCGCCAGGCCGTTATTATAACCGCATTAAATGAGACAGCTTAACATTGTAACCTTTTAATAAGAGAAAACAATATGGTATCTGAAAAAACAATTCCCGTCGCAGTGGTAATGGGCTCGGACAGCGATATGAAGGTCATGAAAAGCTGTATCGAGCAGCTCGGCGATTTCGGCATCGAGCCTGTCGTGCGGATCATTTCGGCCCATCGGACGCCTGAGATTGCCGCTGATTTCGCAGAAAACGCCGCCGGTAACGGGATAAAGGTCATAATCGCCGCCGCGGGCATGGCCGCCCACCTGGCCGGGGCGATGGCGGCTAAAGTAACGCTGCCGGTCATAGGCGTGCCGCTCGACTCGGGCGCGGGCCTGGGCGGGTTGGATGCCCTGCTGAGCACCGTACAGATGCCGCCCGGTGTGCCGGTGGCGACAATGGCTGTCGGAAAGGCCGGCGCCAAAAACGCCGCCATTTTCGCCGTGCAGATCCTCGCCCTGTCTGACAAAATACTCCAGGAAAAACTGGCCGCCTTCAAGAAGGACCAGCAGAAAAAGGTAATCAAAAAAGACGCCGACCTGCAGTAAACCCGACACCGATCGAACCTCGAAATTGGCCCATTCGACTGCGCTCAGGGCATGCTTTGATTGGCTTTGTTTTCTCGCCGCCCCAGCCGGCTAAAATCTCCGTAAAAAATTGTCAATACTGAACTTGCAACTATTTTCATCCACGATAAATTGGCTTTGTTTTTTCAAATTAGCCACGAATTTACCCTGTGAGATAACGGTTTTACCTATCTCATGGGGTGAACACGAATAAACATCGAGAAATAGTCAATAATCACAGATTAACGCAAACGCCGTCTTGAGCCTCATCGAAGAATGACGCGGAAAAAACGAAAAAATCGATTCAACTCCAAAAAAGTTGGTTGATTAACACATGATTATAAAAGGATTTATCGCTTTATGGGCGCCAGCATAATAACATAAGTGGGCGGCACCGTTAAAGATATCGCCCTATGCTGTATGCCACCATCAGGGCGCTCGGGTCGCTTCCCAGCGTTGCCCCGTTCGGCTGCGCTGCGGGCAGGCTCTATCCTCCCCGATGGCGGTGGTATTATACCCATTCATGCTGTTGCCTTAAAGCGTTAAATCCAAAAGAGTTGCAGGATTTATTTCTTATCAGCCCACCAACTTTTTTGCAGTTGAGCCAAAAAAACATAAATCGCAAATAGTAAATAACAAAGTCTCCTGTTTTATGTATTCTGTATTAAATTTGTTGTGTATTATACTAAATTCAACCGCGAAAATCAAGAAAATTCTAAAAAATCTCAGTGAGAAGCTGCCCAATACTCTCAATTCTCGATGCCTGATACCGAATTCTCGATTCTCCGTACCGTTTCCCTGATTCCTCGCTATCCCAAAACAGCACCCCTATTATCCTGATTTCCTTCGATACCGGGACGAGTCGATAACCCAGAGCATAGTCCCAAAATAGAAAGAATATCAGGCTTCTTATTGGTATTTTCTTGAAATTACCATATATTCTGTCTAAAATTGATATTCGAGATACCTGCCTGGAACAGAAAATCATCCAGGTTGATATAGATTATAATAACAGGTTTGAATTAGTTCGAGGCCTCTTTTTTATTGATCCGGCCCAACACTTCAAATATCCGGTCATAATATGTCTTTTTCACATTAATCCCATCCCCACTATAGATAAAACCCTTGACAGGGAGTTGCATGATTTGGTATAAATATGATTGGTGAAGCTCGTGCTCGCATTGGCGAATAAGCGTGGTTTCCGGTCAACCGGCAGGTAATTTCGCCGAAATAATATCGAGCGTGCAACAAAATTGCAGCGAAAAACCTGCTAAAAGATAGTTGTAAACAAGAATCCACGAAACCACGCGGTGATTTTGCGCTTCGCACTTGTTATTATTTGAATTTCATTCAACAGCTCAAACCGGGCTTTGGAAGAAAGGAGGTGGTGCCAAATCGTCAATAATTGTCCCGGAAATGCAAAAATTTAGTCAAGATGTACGTTTTATCAGTCTTTTTACTGAAAAATAAGAGGTGTTTTGGTACGTGGCCAAAGCACGGTAATCTAAGTCTCTCTTTGAAGGAGTATGATAATGTGTAGAAAATTAATTTTTCTGGCCTGTTTTGTTTTTGCGCTGGGCCTGGCAACAAATGTTGCCGAAGCAGCCGATCCGAGTCTTGTCGGCTACTGGAACTTTGACGAGGGTTCGGGCACGACCGCTCATGACTCAAGCAACAACGGCTACGACGGCACCCTGGTTGGCGGCGCCACCTGGGCAGAAGGCCGCTTCGGTGGCGGTATCCAACTCAACGGAACCAGCGGCTATATCTCAGTTCCCGATTTTACCCTAACGACCGACACCATCACTTTTGTGGCATGGCTTAATGGTTGGAAAGGAGGCGACTGGGCGCCGATTTTATCTTCCCGTGTCGTGAATGCCTGTGAAATGAACTTCGGTGACAACAACACCTTGCACTACACCTGGAATAATGACTCATCCGCCACATGGAGCTGGACCGGCGGGCCTGTCATCCCACAGGACACGTGGGCTATGCTGGCCGTGACGATTGATCCCGCTAAAGCTGTTGCGTATGTGTACACGGATGCCGGAGGGCTTATCCAGGCCACTAATGCGATCCCCCACATTGTACAAACTGTCGGCGCCCTGCAGATTGGTTATTCTTATAGTCCCAGGTACGTCCGTGGGATTATCGACGAAGCCGCGATTTTTGACCGCGCCCTGACTGAAGATGAGATTATGTCTCTTGTCTCGGGCATTGGGGGAGGATATCCGTATGCTTTTAAACCCGACCCGGCTGATGGGGCCCTGCATTTGGATACCTGGGTGACTCTCTCCTGGAAGGCGGGTGATTTTGCCGTCTCGCATGACGTTTATCTGGGCGACAATTTCGACGATGTAAACGACGGGTTGAACGATACGTTCCGAGGCAACCAGGGCTTGAAATCAACGTATTTAGTGGCCGGCTTCGCCGGATTTCCCTATCCGGAAGGCCTCGTTCCCGGAACGACTTACTATTGGCGAATCGATGAGGTCAATGACGCCGACCCGAACAGTCCATGGAAGGGCACGGTGTGGAGCTTCACGGTTCCATCGAAGAAGGCGTATGGGCCTAATCCCGCTGATGGGCTGGAATTCATCTCTCCGGACGTAACGCTGAGCTGGGCCGGAGGTCTCGGTTCGAAACTGCATAGTGTTTTCATCAGCGAGTCTTTCGAAGAAGTGGACGCCGCTACTATAGGTATTCCTGTGCCCTTCACAAGCTATAAGCCCAGCGGACTCGAATTTGACAAAACTTACTACTGGCGGATCGATGAGAATGACAGCAAAACCACGCATAAAGGCGATATCTGGAGCTTTAAGACGCTCCCGGATATACAGATTTCGGATCCCAACCTTGAAGGCTGGTGGAAGCTGGACGAAGGGGCCGGATTGACCGCTGTTGACTGGTCAGGCCACGGCAACCACGGAACACTCATGGGCGGAGCAAACTGGGTTGATGCCTATGACGGCGGCGGCGTGGAATTCGACCAGAAGGATGGCTATGTCGATACCGGCTACACAACCAACCTGCCGATATGGACCATTTCGGCCTGGGTGACAAGCCCCGAGGAACCTTCCGGTCGAACGGCAACCGGGCCGGTTCATCGCGAATCGAACTTCCAGATTAACTGGGATCATGGTGACCCTGTATTCCGCGGAACCGCGGCTGTGAACGCCGGCGGGTGGTTTGCCGCCAGCTTCGGACCGCTGCAGGCCGATACATGGTATCACCTCGCAGCGACTTATGACGGCGACACACTTACTGCGTACAAGAATGGCATCCTGGTCAATAGTAATCAGGCTCCAACGGGAGCTCCGGCAGCCGAGTCGGCAACCCTTAAACTTGGAAGACATGCCGCAGCGGCACAGTATTTTGGCGGCATAGTCGATGATGTTCGAGTTTACAGCAGAGTTTTAACACTCGAAGAGATTCAGCAGACGATGCGAGGCGATCCTTACGTTGCCTGGAATGCCAACCCGACTAACGGCGCAACACCTTTCGTTCGTGACGCTCTGCCGCTGACATGGTCGGCGGGAGACAACGCATCTAAGCATGATGTGTACTTCGGCACGGATAGAGATGCTGTAAACGATGCCGATACCACGACGGCGGATATTTATCGCGGTCGTCAGGCTGCAACCAGCTACAGTCCGCCCGAAGGTGTAGAATGGGGCGGCGGGCCATACTACTGGCGCATCGACCAGGTCAACACCGATGCAACAATCACCAAGGGCAGAATCTGGAAATTTACCGTCGCCGATTACATTCTTGTCGACGATTTCGAGGACTATGACGCCGCCGATAACCAGATATGGTTTACCTGGCACGATGGGCTTGGCGCCGGCGCGCCGGGTGTTCCCGGTTACATTCCCGGTAACGGCACCGGCTCGGCTGTAGGCGATGAAACCACCGTTTCTTATACCGAGGAAAGCATCATTAACGGCGGCCGGCAGTCGATGCCGATTTCCTACGACAACAACAAACAGGGCTACTCGAAGTATTCAGAGACGGAGATGACGTTGACAGCGCCGCGTGACTGGACACAGGAAGGCGTTGCGAATTTATCGCTGTGGTTCAGAGGCTACCCGGCATCCGTCGGAAGCTTCGTCGAGGGCCCGACCGGTACCTTCACAATGACCGGCTCCGGCGCGGATATCTGGGCGGTGAACGGAGTGGAAGCCGATGAGTTCCACTTCGCTTACAAGACGCTTACCGGCCCCGGCTCGATAGTAGCAAAAGTCAACAGCGTCCAGAATACGAACGCCTGGGCCAAGGCCGGTGTGATGATTCGTGAGACGCTGAATCCTGACTCTGCACACGCGATGACGGTTGTGACGCCTGGTTCGGGTGTTTCCTTCCAGCGACGTCCCGGCACGGGCCAGACAAGCCTCGACACGACAACAGCCGGGATCGTAGCACCGTACTGGGTGAAGATCGAACGCGACCTGGCCGGTAACTTTACAGGGTACACTTCAGCCAACGGCTCTACCTGGCAGATGCAGGGTGTAGCCGAACCAATCTCGATGGGTACAAACGTCTATATCGGTTTGGCGGTTACCAGTCATGATGCGGCTCTGACGTGCCAGGCGGTATTCAGCAACGTCACGACTACCGGCTCGGTCGGTCCACAGTGGGCGAACCAGGATATCGGAATAGCCAGCAACGATGCAGAGCCGCTGTACGTGGCGGTTTCCAACAGCGCCGGAGCACCTGCCGTATTGGTCTATGACGATCCGGCAGCGGCACAGATAACCACCTGGACACAGTGGATTATTCCGCTGCAGACCATTGCCGATCAGGGCATAACACTGACCAATGTTGACAGGATAGCGATCGGCCTGGGAACAAAAGGCAATATGACAATCCCCGGCGGTTCAGGGAAGCTCTTTATCGACGACATCCGGCTGATTCGGACGGCTCCGGAACCAGAGCCACAACCGTAAGTGCGGAGTTTGGTTAGTCGTTGATACGACAAAGCTCTCGAAGCCTGAGATTGACGCGGCTTTTTCGAAGGCCTCACAATAGCAGACGACAGGGCGATAGATTTAACATCAGTTCGGGGCCTATACCGAAATCAACCGGTATAGGCCCCGATTGTTTTATTTCCAGGCTAAAGAGGAATGTATGTGGATATAAAAAGAGCTCTAAAGCCGGATCACACACTCCTTAAAGCAGGAGGCCGACTTTAAAGCTCTGCAAAACGCGATCATCGAGAAAGTCTCTTATAATCCCTGATGGTCACGCCGGCGGTCTATTAAGGATAACAATGCGGCTTTGGAGGTACGTGGCTGCCTGTAACAATTTGACTCTGTCCCATCTGAACGTTCAGAGAATTGTTAACTACAACATTGGAACCCGGGTGAGCCGACACTGATGCAAATTGTGCCGCCCCGACAACCTGGGAATTCGCACTGGTTCCGCCCGGAGTAACCAACACCTGATTCTGGCCTCCGACGAAACCCTGCGCGCCCACCGCGCCGCCTACACCGCCGGTTTGACGCACTACATTGTCAAGACCAACGGCAAGACTTTGCCCCTGTGCTTGAAAGCCGTGCCTGCCGGTCACGACAAGCTGGCTTTGCAGGCCATCGGCCGACGCATTCTGCTGAACTTTTGTTGCGCCGCATATACCAACAGCCTTTGCACCCTGAAACAATATGCCTGTTTCTTTCTGTATAGCCGTAGTACCCGCAGCGTGTACCTTCTGGTTTTGGCCGACCATTACCAGATTTCCGCCTTCCGCCCAGCCGGCTCCTCCGACCCTTTGGACCATATTCAGTGCACCAATCGAAAAACCTTCTGCCTGGCCAATGTCTGCAAAAGCACCAGAGGACAGCAACAGAATGACCGCCACTGAAAGTGAGAAACCTCTAAGCATTTTATTAAACTCCATTTTCATACACATTTCGGATTCTATCCGGACTGCTAATCAGCGATTAGCAATACCAGGATAACAGATGATCCAATTCCTGCTTGCTCGATAGGCAACCTCCTTTCCAGGCTTCTGCAAAATTGAAGTTAGGCATATATTATTTTAGAAAATCAGTTCCCCGATTTTCTATAAATAATCCGGTACCGTACGATAACACCTTATAGAGTAAAACGTTACGTATCATGTTTTGGAAAGAAAAAATCAAAAGAAAAGATTTTTTCTTTCCAAAAGTATGCCTAACTTCAATTTTGCAGAACCCATTTATATTCTATCCTGGGCAAAGTTATCACGGCAGTTTCTTTCGAAACTACTGGCTTGCATAAAAACTACTTTATTGTCAGGTTCTCTATTCGCTGGTTCTGATTAAACTCCGCCATGTCGTAGAGCTCCTGGCTGATTTCCACTCCCGGGGAAGGTCTTTTTCCTGTCACAGGAGCGGTCTGTCGCACAGTTCCCACGCCGTTCTGTCGGGGCTCAGTAAGTCTCATATCGGACAGCTCGGGTATGACCTGCGCGCGGATTTTTTCGTAGAAGGCCTGGGGAATTCTTCTGCGGCTGACAGCCTGCGGCCAAAATCTATAACCTTCGGCGCTGACAAGAGCTTTTCCTTTACCTTCGGTAATGCCGCTCGAGGCCGAGCCAAGCAATGAAATTGAATAGTTGGCCTGGCTGTACGCGCCGGCGGCACCGGGGAAAGAAGTATTGGAGCCGATCGTGACACCTTTCATACCTCCCGAGATAAGCAGGATGTCCACGTCCCACGGCAAAGTTTCCGCCACCGCGGCGTCATAAACCTGATCCCAGTTGCGATTGACCTTGCCTTCCAAACTTACTTTTCCAACGTAAGCATAACCTGCTTTTTTCAGAAGATTCGTGTCCACATTGGTGTCGATAAAAACCAGCAGGGGTTTTTCATTGGGTCTGCGAGTACGAACAAGAGAACTTGATATTTCAAATCCCCTGCCGTGATGGTAATTATCGGGTCCCCCGAATATAACTCCTACGCCATTCAGGAAACCTCCTATACCTTCCAGCGGACCTTCAAAAGACAATGCTTCAATAACACCCCTGAGATCTCTCATGTCTCTGTCATTATCAGGATCAAAAGCGCGCTCGTAAATCTGGTCGTCACTGTTCGGACCGTTGGGAAAGTAAGCCTTTACCGTGCCCCATCCGCCATGATTCCAATAAGGTAAATAAGGCGGAAACACGGAAAGCGGCGGCGTACGAGTCTCGTAATTTGAAACTGAAGTGGTATTAATACTTGCTCCCGAACTGGTGGATGCATCGGACTTGGAGTTGCCGCCATAAGCTGTGGAACTCGAATCACCCCCTTCGGCTATAGAGGTGGAACTCGAGTCACCACCTTCGGCTACAGAGCTCGAAGCACCACCGCCTATGAGAGAAACGTTCTGGACCTGGCTGGTGTCAATCTGATTTTCAATCCCAATCTGTGTATTGGTAGGATTCGGAGTAGGTGTTCCACCGGTTGCGTAAGCACCTCCTGCAACCATCAATACAGGAATCAACACTGCAATTAACCTTTTCATTATCATTCTCCTTAATTGAAATTCCGTTTCATTTTTACTAATCCCTTCAAACACCCTCCTGGTGTCTTAAAATAAGTGTTGTTTTCCTGCTCTAATCGCCTCCTTTCTTCCTCCGTAAATGTTTCAGGTATTCCCGCCTTTATCGCTATCGTTGTGAATTATAAAGTGAAGTGATACGACCGGAAAATAAAATCCCGCTACGATGACAAAAACCACAGCAATCCGTTTTAAACCGCCCTGAGTATCCATTCTCGTACCAACCGGCAAGTTTTATAACCAATTCTTCTAAACCGACCGTTTATCTTCCTGAACAAACGATCAGATCCATTCATCTTGATTCTCGTAGCGTTAATTGTAATCTTATAGGACGTTAATAGCAAATAAAAAATATTTTTTTTGTAATAGCAGTAAGCTGTTTACCCTCCAAAAGTTATGTCCGAGCAGACAAGGGGAAGGCACTGTAGAAATTTACAGTGCCCTGGAAACAAACGTGCTCCGATTTATTTTATTTCGATGACCGAGTTAAAGCCGCCGAACGGATTCAATTCGTTTAACTCGTTATAAGGGTCCTGCTGCCACTGGCCGTCAACAACAAGCCTGTAGCGATATCGTCCCGGGTTCAGCTTCATCTGGGTTTGCCAGACGCCGCTGTCGCCCACTTTCTCCATTATATGCTTTTCCGGCTGCCAATTATTAAAGTCGCCGGCGATCTGAACGCTATGAGCACGCGGATACAACGTTACAAATACCACGGCATCATTTATCTGGCTGACACCGTAATATTCAGAAAGCTTGGCTGCGGTACTCTTCTTTGAAGTCTTCGCCTGCGGTACATCAGCCACCTGTGGCTCTTCGGGAGCCCGATCTTCGTGAACTTCCATCTCTTCTTCGAGATCCAGCACAATGGGCTCTTCGACCAAGGTAAGCTCATCCTCGCTCAGAGTAAGTTCGGGCTGTTCGACTTGCACCGGCTCAATAACTTTTACGGGCGGTTTTGCCGCCTGCAGTAATTCATCGGCGGTGGCGCTGATGGATTCGAGCTGGTCGGCTAAGGAATTGACAAACTCATTACGCAACTGCTTTGTCTGCGTACCCAAGATTTCCTCGGCCAGGGCACTAAAATCTTTGCGTCCCTTGCTGGCAGGATCATATTCGCTGATAGGCTGGCCAAAACTCGACGCTTCTTTGATCTTGGTATTGAAACTGACGATCGTATTGAGCATTTTGTCGCCGAAACGGCTGCGCAAATCGGCCAAAATCTCTCTGGCCATCTTAGTCCTGATGTCATACATACTAGCCAGAACTTTGACATTCACCTGCTGGCTGCAGCGCCTGCAGAGAATAGTCAGGGTCTCGAGCTGCCTGCTAAGCCCGTGCAGGGCAAAGTAGCCGGTCTCGACCGGAACGATAACGTTAGTCGCCGCCCTTAAAGCATTGAAGGTCAACAAGCCCACGGCCGGAGGACAATCGATTATCGTGTAGTCATAATTGTCCTTCATGTCATTCAGGGCTTCTTTCAGGCAGCTCTCACGCTCGGCAATCCCGACCATCTGCTGCTCGAATGCAGACAAATCTATACTGGCCGGCGCCAGCTCCAGCCTGTCACTAATCTGCCAGAGTATCTCCGTGAGCTTTATCGGTTCGTTTCTGCTTCTGCTTATCAGTACATCGTATATGCTCTGCTCGATCTGTTCTTCGGGCACAGCAAGACCAACAGCGCAATGCGACTGAGGGTCCATATCAACCAGCAAAACTCTCTGGCCAGCCTCAGCAAGAGCACTCGCCAGGTTTATCGATACCGTTGTCTTGCCACAACCACCTTTCTGATTGACAACCGCTATGGTTTTCATAGTGTTTCTCCAGCCCACAAAATGGATGACACGAAAAAATCCTTTTTTTACTGCGGAAAACGCCTTCTTGGCGTTATAAAACCAGCAGAACATCTTTTTATGTTCTTCGGCAAAAAAATGGAAAAAACTTTATCCTTTTTATGGGACCGGCCAATAAAAACACACTTACTCACATAAACAAATAGCATTTCCACGCCACTATACGCGACGGAACACGGCAAAATAAGCCTAAATAAAATGTCCCGCTGAAATGTCCCCCGCCGGCATAATAAATAACCTATTTTGTCAATGATTCATATTTTTCAATTTGGATTCTTCGGGGAAACTGGTATATTGCCAAAAGTCTTAAAGGGGCCGTATTAACACAGGTACAGGCTAATAAGTAATGTAATAACCATTAGACATACTTAGCAGATTGGAGACAGACTCATGAAAGACAGCATAAT
>Ga0315288_10002774_pt1 | contig 22445 bp, 22 predicted proteins | sample YL17G11_20_MG_FD_203454 | JGI IMG/M metagenome (GOLD analysis project Ga0315288, IMG submission 203454) | Sediment microbial communities from Yellowstone Lake, YNP, Wyoming, USA - YL17G11_20 | ecosystem: Environmental > Aquatic > Freshwater > Lake > Sediment | place: USA: Wyoming | collected...
TTTGAAGTATTGTTTAATGACCACCCTTTATCCTTTCCAATCACAGGTACAGTCGAAACAATCCGCTCAATAACCCGAGACCAGTTAAATGATTATTATCACAACCGGTTTTTAAGGTCAAAAGTATGTATATCTGCAGCCGGTAAAGTGAACCATAAAGAATTAGTTGAAAAACTGGCATTAAAGAATCAAATTTTACAAACGACAAATCCGATAACCGCAAATAAACCGTCAACCGACACTGAGTGGCCATTTCTCATTCAAAACCGACCCGAGTTGACTCAAATTCACGTTGCCGCTGCCACTTTCACAATCCCCTATTCTAACCAGCACCGATATGGATTGACGGTACTAAACAATATTCTCGGCGGTACTATGAGTTCGCGTTTGCTTCAACGAATGCGTGAAAAAGAGGGAATAGTTTACACCTTTTCTTCGTTTATTGATTTATATTCTGATATCGGACTTCTCGGAGTATATTATATTACGGATGCAGACAATTATGGCCGAGTTACTAAAGCTGGAATGGAAGTGATAATAAAATTAAAACAGGATGGCATTACCAATGAGGAGTTTGACTGTGCAATAAATTTCAGCAAAGGAATGCTGGTAATCGGTGCTGAAAATCCAACGTCGCGTATGATTAGAAATGCTAAAAACGAACTGCTTTTAGGTCGGGTAATACCGATTGAAGAATCAATCGCTAATTTTGATAATTTGAAAATAGATGACATCAACAAGTTAACCGAAGACATCAAACCAGATAAGTATTCACTTGCTATCATCGGGAAAGCAGAACAAATCGTAGAATTATCAGCAAAAATAGCCAGCCCCGGTAAAGTTGTTGTGAGAAATTAATGGCAATCCAAACAACTCAAATTAACAATCGAATTACCCTCGTAACCGAAGAAATGCCTGGTCTTCAATCTGCAGTAATGGGATTTTTTATTGGAACTGGTAGCCGTTATGAGAATAAAAAACAGCAAGGGCTCACTCATCTTATTGAACATATGTTTTTCAAAGGCACCATAAAGAAATCAGCGCAAGATATTTCTCGTAAAGTTGAATCTTTGGGTGCGACTATTGATGGTTTTACCAGTAAAGAAATTGCCGGAATGTATTTTCACTATTTGGCGGAAAATTTCGAGCAGCTGTTCGATTTATTTTTCGAAATAAAGCAAGAAGTGGAAATTGACGAACAGGAGTTAGAAAAAGAGAAAAGTGTTATTTTGCAGGAAATCACCGAATCATACGAAAACCCGCAGGAATACGCATATCAACTGTTGACCGAAATAATGTTTCCCGACCACCCTCTCTCTTTTCCGGTTGGCGGTACCCCCGAAACGATAAAATCATTTACCCGCGATGATTTAATCCAAGAATACCAATTAAATAGTATGAACCGGCACGTATGTATATCGGTTGCCGGCAAGGTCAATCATACACAAATATTGGATAAACTCATCAGCGCAAACTTTAACCAATTACCGCAAGGTCAAGTAACCCCGCCCGACAAGCCTCCGCATAATATTGAAAGAGCAATGATTTTTCAATCGCGACCCGATTTAAAGCAAGTCCATACCCTTGTTGGCTTCTTAACTATTCCCTTAAAAGATAAACGGCGATACGCTTTGACTGTGCTCAACAATATTATTGGCGGTACGCAGAGTTCGCGGGCAAACCAGGTCCTGCGTGAACAAGAAGGTTTGTTCAGTACAGTTTTTACTTTTCTCGACTTGTATTCTGATATTGGTTTGTGGTGCTCATATCATATTTCCGATATCAAAAATCGTGAAAAGGCTCTAATGACAGCATTTGGAGAAGTAATAAAATTAAAAAAAGGTGGGATAACAAAAGAGGAGTTTACCCGTTCAGTCAATTATTGTAAGGGTATGCTTGCTCTTGCAAATGAAGACCCTGGTTCACGGATGAATCGCAATGCCCAAAATGTATTACTGGTTGGTAATCCTGTATCGGTCGAGGAATCAATTACTGCTTTTGACAATCTCACTTTTGATTATGTAAATAGTCTCGTTGAAATGTTTGAAATGGAAAAATACTCCGCCGCAATTGTTGGTCCGATTACAAAACAAGATTTAGGAAAAATTGGAGTTGCTCCAGTGAAGATAATAGAAAAAGAAAATAAAATATAATCAGGAGGATAAATGAAAACACTCTTACTAAACGAACAGGAAGTCAAGAAACTTCTAACTATGGACGATACCCTCAAAGCGGTCGAAGAAGCATTCTCCGCTAAAGGTCGCGGTGCATATCAGATGCCAGCAAAAATGTATCTCTTCTACGAAAAGTATAACGGCGATATCCGTGTCATGCCGTCGTATCTTCCCGAATACGACATTTCGGGTGTTAAAGTTGTTAATGTCCACCCTAACAACCCCAAGCAATATAACTTGCCCAGCGTGATGGCAACCATTCTTATGATTAATCCTAAGAATGGTTATCCGATGGCAATATTTGACGGCACCTGGATTACCGACATGCGGACGGGTGCAGCATCAGGTATTGCCAGTAAATATCTAGCGCGTAAAAATGCAAGCATATTAGCTCTAATCGGTACGGGTGTTCAAGCTGACACACAGCTTATGGCAATAACCAAAGTCCGCAAGATTAAGAAAGTAAAGATTTATGATATTAACGAAGCGCTTAGTAAAAAGTTCGTAAAAGAACACCAAAAGCTCTACAAACTTGAATTTGAAATTTCTAAATCAATCAAAGATTGCGTCAAGGATGCTGATATCATATCCACTCAAACCCCGGTTCGCAAACCGATTGTTATGAAAGAATGGGTAAAACCCGGTGCTCATATTAACGCAATGGGTGCGGATGCTCCAGGTAAAGAAGAATTAGAGCCCAAACTTCTGTTATCGAGCAAGGTTGTAATCGATGATTGGGACCAGGCAAGCCATTCCGGTGAAATCAATGTTCCGCTTGCTAAAAAGATAATCACAAGAAAAAATATCTACTGTGAAATTGGTGATATTGTTGCGGGTAAGAAAAAAGGGCGCACTAATGACAAAGAAATTACAATTTTTGATTCGACCGGTCTTGGTATGCAGGACCTGACTACCGCCCGTCGTATTTATAAAATTGCCACTAATAAGAAAGTTGGTCTTTGGTTACAACTCGTTTGACGATATAATAACAAATCGCACTAACTAATAACCGGAATGAAACCACGAGATTTCACGAGATTAACACCAGAAAAAGAAAAAATCTTGTGAAAATCTTGTGTTAATCGTGTGGTTTAAATAAAATGAGTTCAGAGTATGAAATCCGTTAGAAATTCAAAAAATGGCAGTGTCGATTAAAGATTTCAACGCAGATGAACGCAGAAAACAGAACGCAGAAAAACGCAGATATAATGGGATTGACTCAGATAAAATCTGCGTAAATCTGCGTCCCAATTCCTACCTGTGAAAATCTGCATGGTTTCGGATACCTATTACCCTTATATCGGCGGTATTCCCGAACACATTCTCAATCTCTCGCGGACATTACGAAAACGAGGGCATATGGTCAAGATTCTTACGACCAATTTCAATGGCAAAATGATGAAAACATTAGAAGCTTTACCGGATGAAGAATTCACTTATCGGATTGGTAACGGAATTATAATCAGAGCAAATAAATCACTGGCAATAATCCCGATGGGCTGGCGACTGTCGGACAAAGTCGAAAAATTTTTTCAGAAGGAAAATTTTGATATTATTCATATCCACGGTTCGCTAGCCCCGATGCTGCCAATGCTGGCAGTTCGTCACTCACGAGCAGTAAATGTCATAACTTTTCATGCCAGTCACCCGAAAGATCGAAAATATTTAATTTTTTCCGATATCCTGGAGCCCTATGTTCATAAATTACATGGACGAATTGCAGTATCGAAAACCGCTCACATATCTAATATGCATTATTTCGTCGGTGAATGTCGCATTATTCCCAATGCAATTAATATTGAGCTTTTTAACCCGACAACCGCGCCTTTACCGCAATTTTTAGATAATCGGCCCAAAATCTTATTCATGGGCCGATTTGAACCGCGCAAAGGATTAAAATACCTTTTACAGGCTTTACCGATAATAAAGGAACAAATACCCGATGTTTTACTAATAATTTGCGGAGCTGGACTTTTTGGTTATGCCTACCAGGAATATGTTTCTAAGGACGTTAAAGATAACATTTATACCGCGGGATTGATTACTGGCGAAGAACGACCCTATTATTACGCAAGTTGTGATGTGTTTTGTGCACCATCGATTGGACACGAGAGTTTTGGAATTGTTTTACTGGAAGCAATGGCAAGCAGCAAACCGGTCGTAGCATCCGATATCCCTGGCTTTCGAACCGTAGTTGAAGATGGCAAAGAAGGCTTTTTAGCGCCAACTCGAAAACCCAAGGAAATTGCTGACCGTTTAATAAAAATTCTCACCAATCGAAAGCTGGCAAAAACAATGGGTGAAACCGGTCGCAAAAAAGCACTGACCTATTCGTGGGAGCAAATTACCCAAAAGGTCGAGGATTATTATAATGAACTACTAAAACAACACCCGTATTCATCGCGCCGATACACTTCAATCCATTGATTATTTTAAACTTTAAAGGTATAATGAAAAAATTGTTAAAACACTTGCGTAAGAACTGATGCCCGAAGATTTGAAAAAGGACATAATTGTTGACAAAGAAATCGACGAAGCAACGTCGATTGAGCCGGTAATCCCCAAAACTAAAAGTCAATTTCTTGCGGTATTAAAAATCCGTAACTTTATGCTTTTTAGTCTATCTCAAGCCGTATCGCTCTTCGGTGATAAACTTGATTATATGGCGTTATTAGCAATGATTGCCTTCTTTGCTGACAAATTGGGATGGCAAAGCGCTCGAGCAATTTCTTATCTTTCAGTCATCATTACTTTACCGACGATTCTGTTTGGACCGTTAGCTGGAGTTTTAGTTGACCGATGGAATCGGTTAAAAGTCTTAATCTTTTGTGATAGCAGCCGTGCTGTCCTGGTTGCTTTCATACCCTTGATTATAATTAAAACCACAAATCTGTATATAGTTTACTTTATTACCTTCACGATTTTTCTCTTTGGGTTATTTTTTAATACGGCTCGGCTTTCCATAATTCCTAATTTAGTTGCTAAACGGCGTTTGTTAGCGGCAAATTCCTTCATGAACTTTGTCGGTCGAATATCTACTTTTCTTGGCATGTTTTTTGGTGGACTGATTGTTGATTGGCAAATTTGGCAAAAAATCGGTATCCGTTACAGTTGGAGTGCTGGTTTTTATGTCGATGCTTTAACCTACATCGTTTCCGTTTTAGGACTGGTAATTATCGCAGTAAAAACTAATGTTTTCCGCACTAATTTAGAACAGACACCCAAAACACATCCACCCCAACCACTATCACCAATGATGTCGGCAGCACGGGCAGAAGAGAAAAAAACCATTAAGGAAATACGCCTTGCATTTCAATATATCCGAAAAACACCCCCTGTGCTTTTTGTGTTCGGTAGCATTATTCTTATGGTAATAATTGGTGCGTCAGCTTTTGTTTTGCTTGTACCAATTATTCAAGCACCCGCTACCAAAATGGGCTTTGGTGTCGGCACAAAAGGAGTTGGATTCGTCGCCGCAATTGGCGCGGTCGGGTTAGTTTTAAGCTCAATGGCTTATGGTATTATTGGTCATCGCTTAAATAAGCAATACACAATTCTTTTTAGTTTTGTTATATTGGGAACCGTAACAATTTTAATACCCATTTTCAACACTTTTATTGCGTTAATGCCTTTGGCTTTTTTTGCTGGATTATTTCTCTCGCCTGTTTTTATCGCTCAAGATACAATCCTTCACGAGATTGTCCCCGAGTCAGTGCGTGGACGAATTTTCTCGACTCGTGAATGGTTATTGCATCTTTCATTTGGTATCACCTGCTTAATTGTCGGAGAACTAACTAATTTCTTTTCCAAACAACATTTGCTTTATGTTGCTGGTATTCTGGTTATCGTTATTAGTTGTATTTTAGTTTACTTAATTAAAGGAAAAAAAATCAATATCGACATTAAAAAACCGTAACATAATATTATGCATTATGCTTTTGAATTATCTACTCGTCGCCGCAGTGAATTGGTCGATATCACGGACAAAGTTTTAGAAGCGATTAAAAAAAGTAAAATTCAATCGGGCATGGCGATTATTTATGTTCCTCATACCACCGCCGCAATTACAATCAATGAAAATTATGACCCGAGTGTAACCGAAGATATCAATGCGACACTAAACCGATTAATTCCCCACCGCCTTGATTATGCCCACACTGAAGGCAATGCCGATGCCCATATCAAAGCGTCAATTATTGGTTCGAGCCGAACAATATTTTTTGAAAACAGTGAAATTCTATTTGGCACCTGGCAGGGTATTTTCTTCTGCGAGTTTGATGGTCCCCGACACCGAAAAGTCTTTGTTAAAATTTTAGCGGACTAAGTTGTGAAAAATATGAACCGCAGAGAACACCGAGGAAGCTCCGCTTCACCTATTGCAATACATGGAACGAAGTTCCCATCAGTTTCTACCAGTTTCAATTGAATTAGATAATTTGCCAAAAGTATTAATCGTTTCATATTATACCCCACCGGTCGGGATGAGTGGTGTAATGCGCGTCACCAAATTAACTAAATATCTGCCGCGTTTTGGATGGCATCCACACATCCTCACCACTAAACCAATCGCCTATTATCATTATGACTACGAATTATTAAACGATTTGCAAGATATACCAATATTTCGCAGCGAAAGTTTAGATTTGTCAAGAATACTATATTTATTAAAGATTCCGACCTCCGCCATTAGAATCGGAACTGGTAAATTAAGTCTACTTGCTAATTTTATTTTATACCCGGATGCTAAAATTCCCTGGGTTCCTTTTGCTTATAAACTTGGCTGCAAAATCATTGAACGAATAAAACCAGACATTATTTTTGCTACTGCTCCCCCATTCAGTACACTACTCGTGGCACGTGCTTTAAAACAACGCTTTCAAATACCGATGATATCAGATTTTCGTGACCCCTGGCCTACTGGTTTTGTTATTCCACCTAATCCGCATCGAAAAAGACTCGAAAATCTAAGAGCTCAGATAATTAAAAGTTCTGATTTAATAACTACAGTAAACAATGTAACAGCTGAACAAATTAATTGTCCGCATGCCCAGATTATTGAGAATGGCTTTGACCCGGATGATTTCGCTGCCCCGCCTTTTGAATTATCCGGATTCAATATCGTCTATACTGGTAGTATCTGGGAAAATATTAATGAATTACAATTAGTATCTGAAGCAGTTGCCAGTATTAATGATGTAAAAATACTATTGGTAGGAAAATGTGACCTCAATAGCTTATCCAGGCTGAACCAATATAAAAATATCGAGTATCTCGGTACCCGTCCACATTCCGAAACGATGACAATTATGAAAAGCGCATCAATATTATTATATCTTTCAAAACCCAATCAAATCGTTGGTATAAAGCTATATGAATATTTTGGCGCGGGGAAACCAATCCTTGGGGTTGGCAATGAATGTAATGAAGCAACTCGACTTATTGAACACCACTCGGCTGGACTCACTGTCACTTGTAATAAAGATGAAATTAAACAAGCTGTCTTATCAGCCAAAGTGAACAAGTTCCCTTATGCACCAACCGATTTAGACCGCTACAATCGAGTAAATCAAGCTAATAAACTGTGTGAAATAATGAAAAATGTGATTAGTAAAAAGTATTTGCTTATATCTTAAAATGTCTACGATAATAATTTAAGAGGTTTGATAATGTTGTTAAGAAATCGATTTCTGGTTTCCAGCCGGTTTCTCGCATAAACTTAACCGCACTGCCGGTCAGCAGCGGAATATCATTGGTTCTTACCAAACCTTCATTAACTGAAATCTCGATTTTTTTCTTGCTGAGACTTAAAAGAAATTCAATCCCAAATCTAATTGAATATGATTTTCCGCTGGTGATATTATAAATTTTACCGCTTTGGCATTTTTCCAGCGCAAGACCATATGCTTTGACCATATCTGCAATATCGGTGTAATCACGTCTTACATCAAGATTGCCGACGGTAATGATGGGTTCAATCAAACCCGCTTCAATCTCGGCGATTTTCTTGGCTACTTTCGGAAAAATAAAATTATCGCTTTGCCCAGGACCAGTATGACTAAATGGTCTCAAAATCACAACATCCAGATTGTGGTGTTGATTATAATACAGGCATAACTTCTCAGCACAGAATTTACTCAATGCATAAAAACTCACCGGATTAACCGGTGAAAGCTCGGTTAACGTATGATTCATATTCGCGGATGAACCATAGACTTCGGATGATGAAATATAGACCAGTCTCGCATCAATCCCCGATTCGCGGATTGCATCTAAAACATTTAATGTGCCTTGAGTATTAATCGCAAAAGTTTCATTGAGTTTTCTTTCGGCTTGTGAAACCGAACTTTGTGCCGCCAGATGAACTACTGCATTCGGCAAAACTTCTTTAATGGTTTTCAATAATAATGGATAATCCCGAATATCGCAATGATACAGATTGCCGATACTCTTTTCTGGTGGTTGATAATAGATACCGGAAATTTGATAGTTTTGATTTGAGAGATATCCGGCTAAATGTTGCCCGACAAACCCTTCAATACCGGTAATCAGAATCTTTTTCATACTAAAAGAACATACCCCGAAACGGGGAATTTTCAATTTTCAATGAGCAAGTTTCAATCAAACTCCAAACTCCAATTATCAAACTTGAAAATTGAGCAATTGATAATTCATTGATAATTGGTAATTGATACTTGATAATTGTTCTCGTTATATTTAGACTCTAGCTCGCCAGTAATCCAGCAGGTCTTTCATGGTCTTTTTAAATGGTATTTCCGGTTTCCAGCCGACTGCTTTGCGGATTTTCGATGGGTCGCCAATCAGCAATTCAACGTCGGACGGGCGCAGTCGATGTACATCCGTCTTAGTCTCAATTTTATCATCGCTTAACGAAACAAGAATATCTAACACTTCCTTAATTTTGTAACCTTTACCTTTGCAGACATTATAAACTTCACCGGGTTTCCCTTTTTCTAGTACTAAATAATAAGCTCGAACCACATCACGCACATCAGCAAAATCCCGGACTGCATCCAAATTCCCAACGCTAATTACCGGTTTACGTTTACCTTTTTCAATTTCCACGATCTGCTTGGAAAAATTAGATGTCACAAAAACATCGCCCCGTCTTGGACCGGTATGATTAAATGCGCGTGTGCGAAAAATCTTTAAACCATAACTTTTGAAGTATTGATAACCTAACAAATCCTGTGTAACCTTACTTACGCCATAAGGACTCAGTGGTCGCAAGGGATTTGTCTCTTTTATCGGTATTTCATTTGGCAGTACCATACCGTATTCTTCGCTTGAACCCGCAATATGAATTAGACAATCAGTTAATCCTAAACCTCGCACTGCCTCAAAAATATTTAGTTCGCATAAGATATTTGTCGATAAAGTCTCAGCTGGTGCGGTCCAGGACATTGGAACATAACTTTGGGCGGCTAAATGAAAAATCATGTCCGGTTTAACTTTTTTAATAACTCCCGTGGTCGAGGATGAATCTTTCAAATCACATTCGTAAAGACTAATTCGATTTTGTATCTGGATAATATTCTCCATTCGCGACCGCCAGCGATAAGTTCCAAAAACCTTATGCTTTTTCTGCTTTAACAAATATTCTGCCAGGTGACTGCCAGTAAAGCCAGTAATCCCGGTTATTAATATGTTCATAATCACTCCTTATTTATTAATTCTTTAATTTCATACCGAATTGTCAAAGAGACTCGAATCGCATTTGTTCCTGGTGCAATGGTTGCGGACTGAGCTCCACCCCCGCCCATCTCCATTCCTCGGTCAAATTCATAAGGATAAGTAGTTTCAGTAATCTGGAGGACTTTACCCAGTTTGAGATTTGCGCCTTCAGCAATTTCTTTTGCTTTTCTAAATGCGGCATCGATTGCTTTTACTCTTGCCTGACGTCTCAATTTTTCCGGGTCTTGAAATCCAAATGAAATGCCCGAAATCGTATTAGCACCGGCAAGAGTTGCGTTATCAATGACATTTGATATTCTATCAATCTTCTTAACCTGTACTGAAAGATTATGATACATTTGATAGCCAGTAAATTTTTGTTTACCGTCAGTGTAATCGTATTGCGGATAAAGACCGATGCCTTCGGTTTTAATATCTTCTTTCTTAACGCCTTGTTTTTGTAGCGCATTAATTACCTGGTTAATTGTCGCATTAGTTTGCTGATATACTTTATCTGCGGTTTTATCCTGAAATGATACGCCGAGACGTATTGTTGCTAAATCAGGTTCGCTTTCAACAACACCGTCTCCTGAGACTAAAATACCATTATTCTCCTGTGCCTGCAGAGTGCATAATATTAAAAATAGTATTCCAAGGACTTTTCTCATAATATCTCTCATGTTAAAGTCAATGATTTATGCTTTTTCAACTTTGCCGGAGCGGATACATCGGGTGCATACCCAGATTTTCTTAACTTCACCAGCGACTTTAGCTCGGACCCTTTGTAAATTTGGCTCCCAGCGCCGTTTAGTTACGTTATGTGCGTGGCTGATATTCGAACCAACCGCACCAATTTTACCGCAAATCTCACAATGTTTTGCCATATTGCCTCCAATAATTAATTTTCTAAACCACAGATGACACGGAGATTTATTTTAATCTCTGCTAACATCAGAAAAATACTGTAGTTACTTAATATAAGATACTAAATTTGTGACAGATGTCAATAAATATATTAATTTTTAATCTTTGATATTTAATATTTGATTTTTGATTTTATTATGGTGCCGAGGAGGGGAGTTGAACCCCTATGGTTTTCACCACTAAGTCCTGAGCCTAGCGCGTCTGCCAGATTCCGCCACCTCGGCTTAAAAACTTAACCACAGAGGCACAAAGGCACAGAGAAAAAAGAAAAGAATGAACTCTGTGTCCTCTGTTTCTCAGTGTCTCTGTGGTATATATTTTCAGTTTCATTTTACAATCTAATTTTACATCCATTAACAATTCTGTCAATGATTAAAACTGAAGGGTCGCACCCCTAAAAAATCAAAGAATTTACCACGAATGGACACGAATAAGCACGAATGACACGAACATAATAACTTGTCATTCTGAGGAGCGAAAGCGACGAAGAATCTCTCTCTTTTAACCACAGACTCGCCCCGCATCTTTTTCCAAGAAAATATTTAGCCCAATATAATGTATATGCAAACCTTAACGATTGGTAAAAAAGGTGCGGGGTGAATCCAGATGAACACTGATTTTTTGTCATTCTGAATTTATTTCAGAATCTACAATCAATATCAATGAATATCTATTAGTTTCAATCAATTTCAATCTTTCTATCTGTGCAGTACCCCGCACCTATGAAATTGGTGCGTGGGTAATCTTTATTTAATCGGCGTTCACCCCGCACCTATTATACGATTGTATGAGAAAAACACTATTATTTAATAAGACTTCACTGTATTTGAAAATAGGTGCGTGGGTAATCATAACTTCTTTCGAAGTTATCTCTTGACAAACAAGGGTTTGGGGGTAAAGTATTGTAAATGCGGAGTAAGTATTTAAATTTCTATGGGGGCTTTATGATAAAATATGTCATTATTACAATCTTATTGGTGTTATGTTTATTTCCAATACTTTCCGCGCAAGGATTATCACAAGACGTTGTCTATCTTAAAAATGGTTCAATAATCAAAGGACAAATAATCGAGCAAATCCCAAATGTTACAATTAAGATTCAAACACGCGACGGTAGTGTTTTTGTTTACAAAATAGATGAAATTGAAAAAATAACAAAAGAATTTATTGAAAAAAAAGAGATACAAGAGTTGAAATCTCCTGGTATTGCGTTTGTATTATCTTTTCTTGTACCAGGTTTAGGCCAGATCTATAACGAAGAATATAAAAAAGGGGCGGTACAATTCTTAGCTGTTGTAACTGGAGGTGTACTTATAGTTACCGGAATAGAACATCCCGTTTATAGCGGAGTTAGAAGAAATAAACTAACGCCAAATTTTTATGCAGGATGTGTACTTTATTCAATAGCATGGTTATGGTCATGGGTTGATGCACCGACATCAGCAACACGAATTAATATGGCACAGCAACAAAATCAAGGATACTTGTTCGAATATAATAAAGATAAATACAGACTTGGATTTGATATTGGGCCAAAAAACCGAGGAATTGAAGCAAAGCTTAAATATCATTTTTGACAAACAAGGGTTTGGGGGTAAAGTATTGCAGAATGTTTAAAGAAAATCGGGAGGTGCCCCGATTTATTTCAATAAATTTATTAAAAATGCTTGACAATATTGATTTGAGAGATAAAATACACTGAAAAGAAACACGTGTAATTATGATACCAAATATTAAAATAAAAGAACTAACAATCAAAAACTTTAAATCTATTAAAGATTTAAAATTAGAATGTAAAAAGATAAACCTTTTTATCGGTAAGCCTAACACCGGCAAATCCAATATTCTTGAATCTATCGGTATGTTTTCATTGCCATTTGCGAGCTTTTCATTAACGGATTTAATCCGGCTCGAAAATATGTATAATTTATTTTATGATAATGATTTAACAGAAATAGTTCAAATAATAAATATTGGTGAATTGAACGAAAATTATAATTATCATATTGAGCTGAAAGTTATGTATAAAAACGGTCAATATGAGATAAAAGCGGATGGGTATAACGTTGACCATAAAGGATTTCAAAACATACAAACCGACCTTTTTTTCCATGGTATTTTTAGTGAAAACGCAGACAGTCGACAATTCGAGCAAACCGCGGAATCATCAATGGAAAACTTTTTTTATAAATTATATAAATTTAAAGTTATAAAAGTATTTAAATCTAAAAAAGCAACATTTCTATTGCCGCCTCACGGAGAAAATTTAGTACATATTTTAATGACAAATAAACCGTTTAGGAATTTAGTCAGTAATATATTCGAAGAATACGGGTATACATTAGTACTAGAACCGCAAGACAGCACAATCAAAATACAAAAATACACCGATGGTGTGGTTGTTTCGTATCCATATACGTTAGCTTCAGACACATTACAAAGATTAGTTTTTCATTTAGCAGCAATCACGACAAATACAGATTCAGTTATTATATTAGAAGAACCCGAAGCACATTCATTTCCATATTATACAAAATTTCTTGCTGAAAAAATAACAAAAAGCGATAGCAATCAGTTTTTTATTACTACGCATAATCCTTATTTTCTTTCAGCTATATTAGAAAAATCAAGAGCCGAAGACGTAAATATTTTTATAACATATTTTGAAAAATTCCAAACAAAAGTTAAATGTATCAGTGAGAATGAAAAACAAGAGTTTATAGATAAAGGTGCATATATATTCTTCGAGTTAGATAAGTTCATCGAAAAATTGTGATTTTATATGAATGTTATGCTGATGAAACACTATTATCAGCATTAGGGTTACAGCGAAAAGAAATCGAACATGCAGGTTGTATTGGCAATGTTGGTAATAGGCTAAAATCAAAATATAAATATTCAATAGGAATGATTGATGAAGACCCCGGAAAATCGTGTCCGTCCTATATAAACAACTGTAATTTTGTAAATATGTCGACAACCAATGTTGATGTCAAGGTTAAATATGATAATGCGAGAAAAAATTACATAGTTTTAATATGTCCCGATTTAGAACCATGGATTTTAAAAATCACTAATCTAGAAAATATCGATATTACTTCTTATGGTTTATCTAACGATCCCGATATATTGCATGATGAATTAACTGTAAGTGAGAAAAAACGAAATAGTTTTAAACAACTAATAATTGATTTAGAAGCAAAAAGTAACCATATAAAAACATTAAAAGCGTTATTACTTCAATTAAATAAACCTTAAAGAGATTTAGCCTCACAGGGGATATCGCACAATTAATTGGTTATTGTAACGAATTCGATACTTACCTGAGTATTTTCTTAATTATCTCTGACTCGGTTGTGTAATCGAGATATTTTTTGTAGATATATTCAAGGAGTTTTTTGAGCGGGGCTTGGGCATAATAGGTTTTATATCTTCTCATTGTTAAGGCAATCTCAGGGTCTTTTTTATCAAGCCAGCTCACTAATGCCTTAGCATATTTCATACCTTCATCAGTCAGAGTGTAAAGAGTTGAAACATTGTTCTGATTAAATCCTTCGTCAATTTCTTTTTCTTCTGAATTTATATTCATTTCATAAATGTATACTTAAAAGTTGCCCAAAAGTCAAGTAAAATTTTCGTCTAACATTATAAATTCCATATTCTTAATCCAAAATTCTGTTATGGGTAGGGTAGTATTCCCTCTATGGCACTCGGCGTAGGTTATGGGTTTGTTTAGTAAGTGAATCAAATATTTGATTTCTAAGTATATTTGTCTTTATATATCGAATTCTATTTCAGTTTCTATATCGAATTCAGATACAAATTCTATTTCGGAATCATTTCAGAAATCAATCCCGAAATCACTCAGGTATATGTTCCCATATTCAATTCCCGATTCACTCTCGAAATCACTGCCATAATCACTCCATTTTGTTAAAAACAATTTTCGGAATATCAAGATAAGTATTGCATCATCGGAGTTAATCTTGCGATATTATTTTATTTCCCTCTTGATTATTTTAATTTTTTTTCTATTATATGAATACCTGTGTCATATTTTCTTCAGCAAGTAATCAACGGATTACAACTGGGTTCGGTTTATGCTCTGATTGCCTTAGGTTATACCCTTGTTTATGGAATTATAAGACTAATCAACTTTGCCCATGGTGATGTGTTTATGATTGGGGCATATTTAGGTTTTTATGCAATCACCCGATTTTACTTGCCATTTCCAATCGCATTGATTATCGCAATGCTTGGCTGCGCAATCATCGGCATCGTTATCGAGAAGCTCGTTTATAAACCATTAAGGAATGCCCCGCGTATTGCCTGTTTAATTACTGCGTTGGGTGTTTCTTTGTTCTTAGAGAATTTTTGCAGTTTAAAATTTCTTTTCGGACCTAATTATTTAGCTTATCCAAGACCTTTTTCGGTTATTAATTTTAATATCGGGCAGGTCACAATTTCTAATATTCAAATCATTGTCTTTGTTGTTGCAATCGTGCTGATGGTTTTACTCGAACTATTTGTCTCCAAAACTAAAACCGGAATGGCGATGCGAGCGGTTGCGTTTGATAAGAGTACTGCCCAGTTAATGGGTATTGACGTTAATTTTATTATCTCGATTACATTTGGTATTGGTTCAGCACTGGCTGGTGCTGGCGGTGTGCTTTATGGCATTGCCTATCCCCAGATAAATCCGTTTATGGGTATTATGCCAGGACTCAAGGCATTTGTTGCCGCAGTTTTAGGTGGCATTGGTATTATTCCCGGCGCAATGCTTGGTGCTGGCATTATGGGTATGGTGGAGGTTTTAACCTCCGCTTATATTTCGTCGACCATGCGTGATGCGATTGCCTTTTTGGTTTTATTAATCGTCCTTATAATCAAACCGGCTGGGCTTTTAGGTAAAAGTTCTGTAGAAAAAGTATAAAAACATGAAACCACAGATTACACAGATTATCACAGATAAAAGAAAAATCCTTAATCCCCCTCACCCTAACCCTCTCCCTCGAGGGGAGAGGAAAAAGGAGAGGGTGGAACAATTAACCCATCCAATCGGTTTTATTCGTATTAAAGTATGACAAGCAAATTAAATATTAAAAATCAAATATCAAAGATTAGAGTCATCGTATTAATTATCATATTTTATGTAGTATTACAATTATTGCTGTCTTCAGGTTTTATAAATGCCTATTTTCAACAGATAATTTGTTATGCCGGTATTATGATTATATCGGCGCTTGGTTTAAACTTAATCTATGGTTTTACCGGGCAATTCTCATTAGGTCACGCTGCATTCTTTGGTATCGGTGCTTATACTGCCGCATTTGTAATTAGACTGGCTAACGTCAATAACAGTTTTTTCTTAATTGTCGGATTAATCGCCGGTGGGGTTTTGGCAGGTTTTATTGCATATATTATCGGGTTACCAATTCTCCGTTTACGCAGTGATTATTTAGGCATCGCAACACTTGGGTTTGGTATAATCGTTAAAGTATTATTTGACAATGCGGATGCGGTTTTCCCGGTTCTTGGCGGTTCCCGAGGAATGGTCGGGATACCGAAACTAACCAATTTTACCTGGGTTTTTGTTTTAGTTATTTTTGCGGTTATTATATTACGAAATCTTATTAATTCCGCACCTGGCCGTGCCCTAATCTCAGTCCGTGAGGATGAGATTGCCTCCGAAGCAGTTGGCGTCAATACCACAAAATATAAAACACTCGGCTTTGTGATTGGTTCGGTTTATGCTGGTATTGCCGGTGGGCTTTATGCTCATCTATATGCTTTTTTACATCCGCAAAATTTTGACTTCCTAAAATCGATTGATGTCTTACTAATTGTTGTCTTGGGTGGTATAGCGAGTATTTCGGGAACAATTGTTGCGGCAGTACTCTGGGTATTTCTTTTAGAAGGATTACGAATTGTTCTGCCAGAAGCAATTTTAGACTGGAGACTTGTTATCTACCCATTATTACTGATTTTGATTATGATTTTCCGACCCGAAGGAATTTTTGGTAAACGAGAGTTTAAATTTCTCATTTATCATGAAAAACAGAAATGACAAATAGCGAATACAACGTTTTGGAAATAAAAGGACTTTCCCGATACTTTGGCGGATTAAAAGCGGTCTCTAATTTCAATTTAACTTTAATGCCAAATGAGTTGGTCGGTTTGATTGGACCTAATGGTGCCGGGAAAACAACGATATTTAACCTTATTACTGGAATGTATACTCCGTCATCGGGTTCAATCAAGTTATTAGGACAAGAAATCTCAAATCTTAAACCGCATCAAATTGCCCAAAAGGGCATTACCCGAACCTTTCAAAACATACGCCTCTTTTCTTCGCTCTCGGTATTAGATAATGTCCGCATTGCTTATAATTACAAGGCTAACTATGGCTTATCCCATGCGATTCTGCATTCTAAAAAATTTCACAATAATGAAAACGTAATTAAGCAGAAGTCAATGGAAGTATTGGAAATTTTTGGTTTAGCTAACCGCGCATCCGAAATCGCAAAAAACTTACCTTACGGTGAACAGAGAAGATTGGAAATCGCTCGTGCCTTAGTTAGCGAACCGAAATTACTGCTCTTAGACGAACCTGGTGCTGGAATGAATCCGGCGGAAATTAAAAATTTAATGGAGCTTATTGATTTCATTCATGAACATTTCAATTTAACAATATTACTCATTGAGCACCAAATGCGGGTTGTGATGGGAATTTGCGAGCAAGTTGTCGTTATGGATTTTGGTGAAATCATAAGTGAAGGCAATCCCGATGAAATTCAGGATGACCCGAAAGTAATTGAAGCCTATTTAGGAAAAACTTCAACTGAAGAGTAATGAAACCACAAGATTTCACGAGATTGACACAAGATGAAGAAAAAGTATCTGTGAAAATCTGTGTTAATCTGTGGTTAAAATGCAGGGATTGACTGTGAAAATGAAGCTTAAAGTAGATAATTTATCAGTTTCCTATGGTGTTATCAAAGCAATTAACAATATTTCATTTGAACTCAAGCAGGGTGAAATCGTAACTTTGATTGGCGCCAATGGCGCCGGCAAAACAACAATCCTCAATACAATTTCCGGATTAATCAAACCAGCAAATGGCAAGATTATTTTCAACGAATCCGATATCACTAAATTATCCGCTCACAAAATTGCTCGACTCGGAATTGCCCATGTTCCTGAAGGTCGCAAACCATTTGCTAACCTGACCGTTTATGAGAATTTAAGACTTGGTGCGTACAATACTAATAATAAAAAGAATATTGAGCAAAGTCTAAATCGCGTGTACAAATCTTTTCCCCGTTTACAAGAAAGATTAAGTCAATCCGCCGGCACACTTTCGGGTGGTGAATTACAAATGCTGGCAATGGCACGTGGCTTAATGTCGCAACCTAAATTACTAATGCTTGATGAGCCATCAATGGGATTATCGCCAATTTTAGTTTCGGAAATATTTTCAATCATTAAGGAAATTAACAATCAAGGAACAACAATTCTCTTGGTCGAACAAAATGCCAATATGGCTTTAACTACCGCCCATCGCGCTTATGTTTTAGAAACCGGCAATATAATATTATCGGGTAATGCCTATGATTTAAAACAAAACCCGAGAGTAAAATCTGCTTATCTCGGTGAATAAACCCTGCACCAATGCTCAATTGAGTCGATGTCTTTGTTCTAACTGAAAGTGATAAACAATATTCCTGTGCACGTATGTGCGGGACAACTCGCTTATTTTCAAATAATTAACACCCCCTACCCGAAATTGAAAATTGAAAGTTGAAAGTTGAAAATTGTTCCCTGAGAACCTTAGTTTTCAAGCATTCCAGCGAATTAATTTTTTAAAAATATTCTTGACATCACAATATGTAGAATTATAATTGAAACAATACTATATGAAGTGTCCTTTTTGTAATAAAGATGAAGACCGAGTATTAGATTCTCGGGTTGTTCGCGATGGTTTAGCAGTACGTAGGCGTCGCGAATGTTTAGCTTGCAAGAAACGCTTTACAACATATGAATATGTTGAACGGACACCATTAATGATCGTAAAGAATGACGGTCAGCGCGAAGAATATGATCGCGAAAAATTGATTAGCGGTATTACCCTGGCATGTACGAAACGACCAGTAAGTCGAGCAACAATCGAAAAAATACTTTCGGAAATAGAAAATGAAATTGCTGATGAATATAAACTGGAAATTGAATCAAAGGACTTAGGTGAAATGGTTCTGTCAAAACTTATTGACCTGGACCAGGTCGCTTATGTCCGATTCGCATCAGTATATCGACGGTTCCAGAATATTAATGAATTTACCCAGGCAATACAAAACATCCACGAAGTAAAACACTAGTTGACATAATGAAAAAACGTGCGCTGAAGCAACTTACTAAACAATAAGCAAAGTATGTAAATATTAAAGGGAGTTAAGCATGAATGAAAAAGCACCACGTGCTCCTCAAGTGAGTAAAAACATTATTGATGAAACATTAAAACCAGTAGAAGAACAATTAATTTTCCGTTATGTTGAAAAACGAGACGGTAAAATTCATGAATTTAATAAAGAAAAAATTACTAATGCTATTTTTAAAGCGGCGCGTTCGGTTGGCGGAGAGGACCGAAAAACTGCTGCTGCTTTAGCCGATACGGTTATTGCTTATCTAAGCAAAAAATATCAGAATGTCAAAAAAATGCCATTTGTTGAGGAAATTCAAGATACAATTGAAAAAGTTTTAATTGAAGCCGGACACGCCAAAACTGCCAAGGCGTTTATTCTATATCGTGAGAAGCGCACTCAGCTTCGCAAAAAACGAATACTCGAAAAAAGTCAAACCGTGCCTGTGCCAGAAGCCACTGAATATGCTCTATTTGTACGAACCTCGGATGAGCGGATTTTAACCTGGGACCGTTCTCGGATTATTGCGGCATTAATACGTGAAGCCAGTCTTTCACCGTCATTGGCGGAAAAAATAAGTTGCGAAGTTGAGGATGTAATTTTAACTTCGGGTGTTAAAATGATTACTTCCAGTTTAGTTCGTGAAGTTGTTAATGCAAAATTAATTGAACATGGTCTTGGTGAAACCCGAAAGTATCATGCCCGTTTAGGTGTGCCGATTTATGATGTCGAAAAAATTCTCTTGTATCCTAATAAAGAGAATGCCAATACTCCACACAACCCCGAAGCCACCAATATGTCTTTAGCTGAATCAATCAAGAAACAATATGCTTTATCCGCAGTTTTTTCCGAAGAGGTTGCCGAAGCCCATCGCAACGGTGATATTCATCTGCACGATTTAGGATTTATTGACCGACCATATTGTTCCGGGCAATCTTTGGAATACGTTAAGAAATTTGGTCTAAGTCTACCATCTGCTTTATCCATTGCTAAACCGGCAAAGCATCCCGAAACATTATTGGCGCACATGGTAAAATTTTCTGCTGCTCTGCAAGGGCATTTTGCCGGCGCCATCGGCTGGGATGCGGTCAATTTATTTTTTGCACCATTCCTGGTTGGCATGAATGATAAAGAATTGCATCAATTAGCGCAGATGTTAATTTTTGAATACTCTCAGCAGAATGTTGCGCGGGGAGGACAAGCAATATTTTCTGACCTAAATCTCTATTGGGAGATTCCCAAGCATTTTGAAAATACTCCGGCCATTGGTCCGGGTGGAGAATATACCGGTAAAAAATATGTCGATTATTTACCTGAAGCCCAACGTTTTGTCTGGGCAATCTTTGATGTTTATCATGACGGGGATAGTGCGGGACGACCATTCTTTTTCCCAAAACCGTTAGTCCACATCACCGAACGTTTTTTTCAGACACCGGGCTGGGAGGATTTCCTTAACCATATTTCCAGCGTTGCCTCAGAAAAAGGTAATACTTATTTTGTTTTAGACCGAGGTGAGACGGCAAAAATTTCGGAATGTTGTAGACTTTCATTTAAGTTAGAACAATCCGATTTGGATGATGCTAGCACTCCCTGGAAGATGCGTTATTCCGCTTTACAGAATGTCACTCTTAATCTTCCCCGTGCGGCATATGTAGCAAACTATTCGAATGAAAAATTAGAAGCTGAGATTAAACGTCAATTGAAGTTTGCTATTCAGGCACATATCGAAAAGAAAAAATTCCTTGAAAAACTTCTTGCCCTAAAAAATCAAGGCCCATTAGCCCTCTTAACCATGAACCGTGATGGTGAAACTTATTTAAGAATGCACCGAGCTACTTACCTTATTGGTATCCTCGGACTCAACGAGATGGTTGAATACCATCTGGGTAAAGAATTACATGAAGACGAAGAAACTTTTAAATTTGGCATCAATACAATCGCCTTTATCAATAATGAAACCAAGCGACTGTCACAAGAGTATGGTTTAAGATTTATCTTGGAGCAAACACCGGCAGAATCGACCGCCTATCGATTAGCAAAATTAGACATGGAACATTATCCGAATCAAGCATCTCAAGTTGTCAAGGGAAGTCTCCGCGATAATGCAATTTACTATACAAACTCAACTTATCTTAATGTTAGCCTGCCGATTGACCCAATTGAGCGTGTAGAAAGAGAAGGAAGATTTCACGATATGATTGACGCTGGTGCGTTATCTCATGTTTGGCTGGCTGATGCTAAACCTTCTAAAGAGACGGTCGCTAATTTTGTAACAAAAGCCTTCCGAAATACGAGGAATGCTCAAATCGCTTTCTCACCAGAATTTACCTCGTGCAATAACTGTTTTAAAACAACTCGTGGGCTGCACGACACCTGTTCCTATTGCAATTCAACCGATGTCGACCATATCACAAGAGTCACGGGTTATTTTTCGCGAGTTTCAGGTTGGAACAAAGGTAAGAAAGCCGAATTGACTGACCGATACAAAAGTGGGATTCAGATTCAATAATAATGCCGGACTGAGTTTAGGGACACAGATTTTCGCAGATTTTTATCCGCATCAATCCAATCCCATCGGCGTTTTTCTGCGTTCTCTTTTTCTTTCTCATCGATTCGATATTTCGGGTATGTACGTTTACTAAGATTAAAAAAACGGGGGCGAGAATCGCTCGCCCCCGCCCCACCATGTTTATCCTAATAATTAATGATTAGTTTTTTCTGTACCGCTGAATTATACTTTAATGTTAGATAGTCAAAAGAATTCGAAGAGGAATAACTCGTACCAGTGACATAAACATTACCTGAATTATCAACCGTCATTGCTCGAACGTAATCAGTATCATTAACTGTACTGTTATTATATCTCCTGACCCACGCAGTATCAGTTTTAGCAAAAACTGAACTGACTAATAAAAGACTAAAGGTGAGAAATGAAAATACAAACTTAAAATTTTTCATAATATCTCATAACTTACAGTTTACTATTAATCATAATTCAGATTAATAAACAATTTATATTTATCTCGTCTCTATCCATAAAATTTGTTTGGGAATTAGCAATTACTTAATTTTGGAATCTTCTACGCTGATTACTTTATACCTTCTAAATTCTAATACATAAATTTTACAATTGATAGTGTTCTCAGTCAAGAACTATTATTAAAAAATAACGTATTTTATATTTATATAAACCAATGGTAATTTAACACTTACAATTTCTATTGTAAAAAGAAATACT
>Ga0315288_10002775_pt1 | contig 22443 bp, 21 predicted proteins | sample YL17G11_20_MG_FD_203454 | JGI IMG/M metagenome (GOLD analysis project Ga0315288, IMG submission 203454) | Sediment microbial communities from Yellowstone Lake, YNP, Wyoming, USA - YL17G11_20 | ecosystem: Environmental > Aquatic > Freshwater > Lake > Sediment | place: USA: Wyoming | collected...
GACATGCTTTTTGGTCTTCAGGGAGTCGAGAGCTTCGCGGACCTTGTCCTCGTCCGCGCCGATTTCGTCCCGGCAGCGGGCGATGAGTTCGCTCTCGTAAGAAAAAACATGGCCCTGTTCGTTGTCCTTTTCGAGAAGATAGAGGAGGAACGCCCGGGCCCTCTCCAGGGAGGCCGGGTCCATCCCGAGCTTCAGGGCGATCTGATCGGCGGTCTTGAAGCCGATGCCCCAAATATCGAGGCAGAGCTGATAGGGATTCGCCTTCAGGACATGGTATGACTTCTGCCCGTAGTGGCGGTAGATCTTCGTCGCCAGGCTCGTCGAGACGTTGTGCTGTTGGAGGAAAATGATGAGGTCCCGGATCTCCTGGTGCTGCTCCCACGATCTCTTGATCTCGCCCAGCTTGACCGCGCCGACCCCTTCCACCTCTTTCATCCGGTCCGGCTCATGGGAGAGGATGTCGAGCGTCCGCTCGCCGAACTCTTTGACGATCCGCTTGGCCAGGACCGGCCCGATGCCCTTGATCAGCCCGCAGGAGAGGAACTTTTCGATGCCCTTAGCGCTCGAAGGAAGGACGGGGACGAAGTGATCGACCTTGAACTGGGGTCCGAACTTCGGATTGTTCTCCCATTTTCCCGTGACCGTCAGCCTCTCCCCCGGCGACAGCGGCGGGAAATTCCCGATGATGACCTTGGTCTCCCCGTTCTCGACGGAGAACTTGAGGACCGAGTAGCCGTTCTCGGGATTGAAAAAGAGGATCTGCTCGATCGTGCCTTCGATCTGTTCCGGCATTTTCTCCATCTTATTTTATTTCACCCGAACGGTCAATAAAGGCTCGCGACAGGGCGAGGACCGATAGTCGCCGAGGCGACATGATCGCCCCCCGGCTCCCTGGGGAACCAGTCCCGTCGGTTCCCCCCGTCGGACAAGCCGACGGGGCCCCCCTCCGCTATGGGAGCCTTGGGAGCGATCCCGCCGCCTCGGCTTAATTTTTAGCGCCGTCCGCAAAACGCGATTTTAGAGATCCCCTTGGCGATTTTTTTCTTCGCCTTTAATCAGCTGGGGCGAGGGGGCATGCCGCCCGGAACCCCCTCCAACATATCTATTAATTGCGAGCGAAGAAGCGGGCAAGCTCTAATTGGAAAAGAACAGAACGACAAGATTGGGGAACGGGTGAGCGACCATGGAGGGTTTACCTTGAAAATAGCCATATGCCGATATATCGCGTTCAAAAAAATGGCTATTTTCATCCGTTGCGGGTGACCGGAGGTCATGACGATTAGCCTTTCCGAGTCGTCCTTCGAGGGCAGCCGATCCGGAAGAGATCGGCCGGCGAAGCATGTTTGACGTCCCGGCCAACCCCCGTAATTAAGAAGCCGGGACGGAGTTCTGAGCCGCCGAGAAGGACGGTGAGGAAACGGCGTGAAAAACCCGAGTCGGGAGCGAAGCCGTTTCCCGATCTTGTCTGTGGTACTGCGATGAGAAGAGTATTCGCCTGCTTCGAGCGAGCGGCGTCCTCCGAGCCCCCCGTGTTGACCGTCCACCCTTTTCATGCTACGTTTCAAGCGTGAAATTCCTCCGCCTCGCGACGAATTCGCTTCTGAGCGGCCTGTTTTTCTCTCTCCTGCTCGCGATCCTCATCGCGGACCTCAACATCAACCTGGCCTTCAAACTGTCCGTCCTGATCAAGCTCACGGTCTTCCTGATGTTCAGCTACGGCCTGCCGGCTTCCCTCCTCTGCCTTCTCGTGGCCTCGGTCCATCGCTTTTTCACCGGGAAAAAGACGTCGCCGGATTTCATCGCCCCCTCGTTCCTGACCCTCAGTTTCTCCCTGCTCCTCCTCCTGTTCCTCGTTGTCTTCCGGGAGAATTTCACCTACTTCCTGTCCTTTTTCGTCCCCGGCCAGAAATCCATGTTGAAGATCCAAATGATGGTCTTTTTCGTGCTGGCCGTCGCCGGGCTGGTCCTCCACTATCAACACCACCACCGGAAGGCCCGCCGGCTCACCTTCGGCCTCTTTTTTGCCTTTCTCGGACTCGCCCTTGGCTTCGCCTTTTGGATTCGGCTGAACTACCGTCCGGCCCAGAACGCGGTCAAGCTGAGCAGCCTGGAGCCCAAAAAGATCGGACGGAAGGTCACCCTCCTCAGCTTTGAAGGCCTCAGCTTGGACTTCCTTCTCCCCCTGACCAACGAGCGCAAGCTTCCCAATTTTTCCTGGCTCATGGAAAGCGGCTGTTGGGGCCGATTGAAAGGATTCACTCCGAGCGATCCCTTCGTCCTCGAGAGGACCTTCGCCACCGGCAAGCTGCCCGGAAAGCATCGCCAGATCTCCGCGGTCCGATACCGGATCCCGGGAATGAGCGATCCTCTCGAAGTCGTGCCTCGCTTCATCCTCTTCCGGCAATTGAGCCGGATCGGGCTTCTGCAAATAGCCCCGACGGGATTTCCGCCGGCGGTCAAGGATCTCTGGACGATCTTCGCGGATTTTCAAGCTTCGGTCGTGAAAAGCGAACGGGCCGCGTCCGCCCCGGCGGAGGGTCCGACGAAGGCCAAATCGGACAAGCTGTTCGCGGCGTTCTATAAAGATTTTCTCGCGGACATGAGCGAGCCTTTCGGCCGGGTCAAACGGGCGTTTACCCTGGACGCGGAGACCGAGGAAAGCGCATTCCAGGCGAGAGGCCAGATCAATCCGCAGCTATTCTCGCTGTCCTTGGACGGAGCGGGCATCGCCGAGATGTATTTTTACAAATACAGCTTCCCCGACTCCTTCGGCGATATCCGTCAGGAAGAGATCCAGAAGAACGGAACGGTCATCGAGAAGTATTACCAATTCTACGACCAGATCATCGGCAAGTATCTCGCCTCTCTGAAAGAGGACGAACTGCTCATCGTCTTTTCCCCCTTCGGCACCGAGCCTCTGCCTTTTTGGAAACGGATCCTCGAATGGATGCTGGGGAACACGGACGTCTCTTCCTATCACGAGCAGGCCCCGGACGGCGTCGTCTTCGTCCAGGGCAGAGGGATCGTCCGCGGCAAGGCCATCGACGCCATCCGGCTCGTCGACCTCGCCCCGACGATCCTTTATTTCGTCGGCCTGCCCGTGGGCAAGGACATGGACGGCCTGGTCCGGGGGATCTTTTTCGAACGGGAATTCGCGGACGAGAATCCGGTCTTAACGATCTCTTCGTATGAGGACGTGGCGATCAAAAGATGATCGTTCGCGGACCTGATCCCGCGGAGGATCAGTGGATGACTTTGAGCATCCGGCCCCAGCGGGCTTTCGGCAGGAAACTGACCAGCTTTTTCAGCCGGTCCTTGAGGCTCGTTTTCTGATAGGCGTCCTTTTCGGCGTTGTAGGAAAAGTAGATCACCCAGGGCCGTCCTTTGATGTTCGTCATCGGCAGGAATCCCCAAGAGCGCGAATCCGCGCTGTTGTCCCGATTGTCGCCCATGGCAAAGACATGCCCGGAGGGGATCGTGACGGGTCCGAAGTTGTCGCGGATCGTGTCGTCGTAATGGTAATAGTCGTTCTTGGCGATGACCTGGTTGTCGTTGTGAACCTTGTATTTTTCCTCGAGCGGCTGATCGTTGATGTAGATCTGCTTGTTCTTGATCTCCAGGGTCTCGCCGGGCAGGCCGATGACTCGCTTGACGAAATCCTTGGTCAGATCATTGGGGTATTTAAAGACGATGATGTCCTGCCGGCGGATGGGCTTGTGAGGCAGGATCGTCTCCTCGATGGGCGAGATGGTGTTGGCGTAGACCAGCTTGTTGACCAGCAGGAAATCCCCGATGAGGAGCGTCGGCTCCATGGAGCCGGTGGGGATCTGGAAGGCCTGGACGACGAAGGTCATGACGAAGAAGACGAACACGGCCGTTTCGGCGATGAGCTCGAAGTATTCGCGGAAGAGGCTCTTCTCCCGCTTCTTTTTTTCCCGGACTTTGGCCTGTTCTTCGTTCATCGGTCACCTAAAAGAGGGATACTATAGCCTAAAAGCGGAAAATCATCAATATCCAAATCCAAAACAAGGCCGATTTAATTTCGTCGACGAATTCCTGTATACTGAATCCATGAATTTCACCCTCTTCGGCTATCCGAAGGCCGGCAAGACCACCTTATTTAATATTCTCACGGGCGCCCACGCCGAGATCACCGCCTACGAGGACGGCCGACGGGAGCCGAACGAAAGGATGTGTCCCCTCCCCGACGCCCGGCTGGACGGGCTCGGTGGAATGTATCCCGAAAAGAAGAAGATCGCCGCGGCGCTCGATTTCATCGACCTGGCCGGCATCTCCTACGGCGAAGTCAAGACCAGCGTTTTCCTCAACGCCCTGCGGAAGGCGGACGGCCTCATCCACGTTGTCCGCGGCTTCCACGACGCCCAGATCCCGCACGCCAAGCCGGCGATCGCTCCGAAGGACGACATCCGGACGATGGAGGAGGAGCTGCTCCTGGCCGACCTGATCTCGATCGAAGCCCGTCTGGAGCGGCTCGAAAAGGACCTGAAAAAGGCCAAGAATCCCGAGGGCGAGAAGGAACGCGATATCCTCGCCCGCCTTCATCAGCATCTCGGCGACGGCCGGCCCCTCCGGGAATTCGCCTTGACCGAGCCCGAGGAAAAACAGCTCAAGGCCTTCGCTTTCCTCAGCCAGAAGCCGATCCTCCATGTGATCAACGCCGACGAGTCCGATATCGGCCGCCTTCATGACCTGGAACGGGACCACGCCCCGGGCCGGAAGGGCGCCGCCGTCCTCGCTTTCTGCGGGAAGATCGAGCGGGAGATCCTCGAGATCGAGAACGAGGAGGACAAACGCGTCTTTCAGGCGGAATACGGTCTGTCCGAGCCGACGCCGGGCCGTTTTTTCCCGGCCGCCCTCGGGCTCATGGAGACGATCTTCTTTTACACGGTCGGGAAGGACGAGGTCCGAGCCTGGCCGATCCGCCGCCATTCCACGGCCCTCAAGGCCGCCGGCGCGATCCATTCGGACATCGAAAAAGGATTCATCCGGGCCGAGGTCATTCCCTACGAGGTCCTGCTCCCTCTGGGCTCGCTCCACGCGGCCAAAGAGAAGGGGGCCATCCGCCTCGAAGGCAAGGAGGGTATCGTCCGTGACGGCGACGTCATTTACTTCCGGTTCGCTCCATGAGAACGCCCTTCTCCATCGTCTCGTCCGATCCGTCGTCTTCGGCCCGGGCGGGAATCATCCCCACGCCGCACGGCCCGATCGAGACTCCCGCCTTCGCCCCGGTCGCGAGCCAAGGGGCGGTCAAGGCCCTCTCCCATAAGGAGATTGAGGCCCTCGGCGCGCAGTTCCTCCTCGCGAACTCCTACCATTTGTTCCTCCGGCCCGGCCTCGACGCCGTCCGGGTCATGGGCGGTCTGCATAAATTCATCTCCTGGCCCAAGCCGATCCTGACCGACAGCGGAGGCTTTCAAATCTACAGCATGTCTCCCCTGGCCAAGGTCAAGTGGGACGGGGTGTCCTTCGCTTCCCACCTCGACGGGACGAAATATTTCCTGACGCCCGAGGACGTCGTGGACATCCAGATGGGACTTGGTTCGGACATCATGATGGTCTTGGACTACTTCGTCCCCTACCCTTCGCCCGACGATAAGGTCAAGGATTCCGTGGCGACCACGAGCCGGTGGGCGAAGCGCGCGCGGGAACACTTCCGGAAGAAAGAGTCCCCCTCGCTGCTGTGGGGCATCACCCAGGGCGGCGTCACATGGGAACCGCGGAGACAGAGCACGGAAGAGCTCCTCGCCCTGAACTTCGACGGATACGCCATCGGCGGTCTGGGCCTCGGCGAGGCGAAAACCCAGCTCTTCGAGATCCTGGAGCGAAGCGACGGCCTTCTGCCCAAAACCAAACCGCGCTACCTCATGGGGATGGGCTATATCCAAGATGTTCTCGAGGCCGTCGAAAGAGGGGTGGACCTGTTCGATTGCGTGCTCCCCACCCGCAACGCCCGCAACGGCATGCTCTTCACCGGCCGCGGTCCGCTCGTCATCAAGAACCGGAAGTACGCCCGGGACGAACGGCCGGTGGACGAGGACTGCGCCTGTTACACCTGCCGGACCCATTCCCGGGCCTACCTGCGCCATCTCTTCGAACGTCAGGAGATCGGCTCGGCCGTCCTCAATTCCATCCACAATCTCCACTTTTATCTTGACAACTTTCGTAAAATACGGCAATCTATACATTTAAATTCGTTCAAATCGCTCAAAGAAAGCATTTTGAATAAATTAAAGGATGGCACATCATGATTCTAGGCGTATTTCTCTCCCTCGCCCCGCAAGCGGGCGCCCAGCCCGGCCGGCCGGCGGGCCCCCAGGGAAATTTCCTGACGGCCCTCGTTCCTTTCATCCTCGTCTTCGTCATCTTCTATCTGCTCATCATCATGCCTCAGCGCAAGAAGCAGAAGAAACACCTGGAGATGGTCGAGAACCTGAAGCCCGGCAGCCGGATCATCACGACCGGCGGCATCTACGGCACGGTCATGGGCGTTCAGAAGGACCGCATCGAGCTCAAGGTCGCGGCCAACGTCAAGATCGACATCACCAAAAGCGCCATCGGCGTCATTCTCGCCTCCGAGACCGCTCCCGAAAAAACAGAATAAGTCTGCGAATTCTCTAGGATAAGGGTCATCATGAAAAAAGGACTGCGCTGGAAAATCCTGCTGACCGCCGTCATCCTGATCGGGGCGCTCGTCATCTCCTATCCGATCAAGGAAAAGATCAAGCTCGGGCTGGACCTCAAAGGCGGCATCCATCTGGTGATGCAGGTCATGACCGACGACGCCGTGACCATGGAGACCGACCAAGAGATCCTCCGGCTCCAGGAGCTCTTCAAGAAGAACTCCATTACCTACACGACCATGACGAAGGAGGCGCCGGGGAGGTTCACGATCCAGGGGACCACGCCCGACCAGGAAGTGAAGGTCAAGGACCAACTCGACCAATATCTCCGGGATTGGGATTATCTCTTTGCCGGAACGTCGGCCACGGTCACCCTGAAGCCAATCGCCATGAGCGCCATGAAAGAGCAGGCCGTCGACCAGTCCGTCGAGACTATCCGCAACCGGGTGGACCAGTTCGGCGTCGCCGAGCCCATCATTCAGCGCTACGGTAGAGAACGGCTCATCGTCGAGCTGCCGGGCGTCGATAACCCCGAACGCATCCAGGACATCATCAAGACGGCGGCCATCCTGGAATGGAAGCTGGTCAAGGCGGGTCCCGCCGCCGACGAAGCGACGCTCCTCAAGGAGTTCGGCGACAAGGTGCCCGAGGACATGGAGGTCGTTAAAGGCGATCCTAAGCGCCGGGCCGAAGGCTTTTATCTGGTCAATAAAGTTGCGGCCGTCACCGGCAAGGACCTCAGTCTGGTCCGCCGCTCCCAGGACGAATACGGCGGACCCGCCGTCTCCTTCCAGCTGAAACCCGATGGAGCGACGCGATTCGAACAAGTGACCGGCGCCAATATCAACAAGCCGCTGGCCATCATCCTGGACAAGAAGGTCCAATCGGCCCCGAACATCAACGCCCAGATCTCCGACAGCGGCATCATCCAAGGCCACTTCACCATCCAGGAAGCGGACGACCTCGTCCTCATCCTCCGGTCGGGCGCCTTGCCGGCGGGGATCAAGACCCTCGAGAACCGGACGATCGGGCCCTCGCTCGGCGCCGACTCGGTCAAGGCCGGCCTCCTGGCCGGGCTGATCGCCATTCTCTCGGTCATGACCTTCATGATCGTCTATTACAAATTGTCCGGGGTCAACGCCATCGTAGCCTTGATCCTGAACGTCGTCATTCTGTTCGGCGCGCTGGCCTATTTCCAGGCCACCCTGACCCTCCCCGGCATCGCCGGCATCATCCTCGGCCTCGGCATGGCCGTTGACGCCAACGTCCTGATCTTCGAGCGCATGCGCGAGGAGATGGCCCTCGGCAAAAGCGTCATGAACTCCATCTCCCTCGGTTTCTCCCGGGCCTTCAGCGCCATCTTCGATTCGAACCTGACGACGATCATCTCGGCCGTCTTCCTCTTCCAGTTCGGGACCGGGCCGATCAAGGGTTACGCGGTGACGCTGATCGTCAGCCTCTGCGCCAACCTCTTCACGGCGGTCTTCGTCTCGCATTGGATCTTCGACGCCACCCACACTAAAAACACCAAAAAGTTGAGTATCTGACCATGCCCCTCGAACTCTTCAAAACCCCCAATATCAAGTTTCTGAAGTATAAGTATCACGCCCTGGCTCTCACCCTTCTCATCATTCTCGCCGGACTCATCAACATCCTCTTCGGGAACGGATTGAAACTGGGCGTCGATTTCGGCGGCGGGACGCTCATCCGGGTCGTCTATAAAATGCCCATGTCCGTCAACGACATCCGTCAGACCCTGAGGGATATCGGCCTGGGCAACAGCTCCATCCAGGAAGCCGGCAAGGCCGGGAAAGAATTCCAGATCCGGACGATGCAGGTCATCAAGGCCGCCGACGCCCAGCAGGAGCTCGAAGCCCATCAGAAGCTGGCCGACCAGGTCATCGCCGCCTTGAAGGGGAACGACGGCGCGGCCGAGCTCGGCCGCGGGCTCATCGACCTGAACAACATCGACACCCGGGGATTGACGGCCCTCCTCACGACGCCGTTCGCCGCCGATGCCCCGGCCCTGACCGAGAGCATCCTCCGGCTCCGGAACGACAAAGGCATATTCGCGGACTATGGGGAACTCGCCCAGTCCGGACTCAAGCCCGAGGTCATCACCTTTCTCAAGGACAAGACCTTCCTCGGCAAGCTGACCGTCGTCAGCCGGGAGACCGTCGGTCCGCAGGCCGGCGCGGAGCTGCGGAGAAAGGCAACCTTGGCCGTCATCTGGTCGCTCATCGGCATGCTCGTTTATATCGCCTTCCGTTTCAAGCTCGAATACGGCATCGCCGCCATTTTCACCCTGGCCCAGGACGTCCTGATCACCGTGAGCATCTACTCCTTTACCAGCCGCGAGATCAACCTGCCCATCATCGCCGCGCTCCTGACCATCGTCGGATATTCGATCAACGACACCATCGTCATCTTCGACCGGGTTCGGGAGAACCAGAAGGCCAAACGAAAAGAGCCTCTCGAGACCATCATGAACTTGAGCCTCAACCAGTGCCTGGGCCGGACGCTCATCACCGCGGGCACGGTCTTCCTGACCGTCGGAGCCTTGTTCCTCTTCGGGGGCAAGGTCATCAACGATTTCGCCTTCTGCATGCTGCTCGGCTCGATCGAAGGCGTCTATTCGACGATCTTCATGTCCTGCCCGATCGTCCTCATCTGGACGAAGATCTTCCCCAAAACGAAAGGCTTCCGAAAATAATTTTTTTAGAAAGACCTTGTCAAAAAATTTATTTTATTTTATACTTTATCCGAACCATTACATGTCTGTATGGATGAGGTAAAACATGGCTGAACAACCCAAGCCGCAGGCCAAACCCAAGGCCATGCCGCAGGCGAAAACGGCCGGCCAGATCCCCGACCTTTTTCGGGACTCGTTCATTGTTATAGAAAAGTCCGCGAAGCGGAAAGCCTTCGCTTTTCCCATCGCCTTCATCGTTCACGCGGTGCTCGCGGGCATCCTCATCGTGATCCCGCTCCTTTCGACCAGCAATCTCCCGACGATCGAGATCACGAGCGCCTTCCTCGCCCCCCCACCGCCTACTCCGCCGCCGCCTCCGCCTCCGGCCAAGAAGGCGGCCACTTCCCAAACCAAACGCATCAAGCCCGTCCAGACCCAGTCCTCCTTTGAAGCCGGCAAGCTCGTCGCGCCCGTCGAGATCCCCGACCAGATCACCGAAGAGCAGATCTCCGACATCGGCATCGAGGGCGGCGTCGAAGGCGGCGTCGAAGGCGGCGTCATCGGCGGCGTCCTCGGCGGCGTCGTCGGCGGCGTCCTCGGCGGCGTCGTCGGCGAGGTCGAAGCGCCCGTCCGGGCCATCGGCGAAGTCAAGCCCCCGAGGCTCTTGAAGCAGGTCGATCCCCTGTATCCCGAGATCGCCCGCCAGGCGCGGGTGGAAGGCATCGTCATCATCGAGGCCACGACCGACATCTACGGCCGGGTTCAGGGCTACAAAGTGCTGAGATCGCTCCCCCTGCTCGACCAGGCGGCCATCGACGCCGTGCGGCAGTGGGTCTATGAGCCGATGATCATCAACGGCCGCCCCCGCGGCGTCATTTTCACGGTCACGGTCCGTTTCACGTTGAAGTAAAAGCTACCATGGCTTTCGCATAATCAAAAGGAGGTACCTTAAATGCAATTTGATCTCATCACCATGTGGCAGTCGATGAGCGGTCTGGCCAAGGGAGTTTCCATTCTCCTTATCCTGCTCTCCGTCTTCTCTCTTTATATGTTCATTGAAAGATTGTTGACTTACGCGCGCGCCAAGAACAAATCGAAAGCGGTCGCCCCCAAGCTGGCCGAACTCCTGAAGTCCGGACAGATCAAGGAAGCTCTGGCGCTTTCTTCCAAAGCGGATAACAAGGGCAGCCATCTAGCCCGCGTCACCAGGGCCGGCATCAACGAGTTCCTCGAGGGCAAGGAAGCCAAGCTCGGATTCGAAGAGCAGATCTCGAGCGCCCAGAGAGGCTGCGACCGCGCCGCGTCGATCTTCGACCAGGAACTGCGCAAGGGCTTGAGCATTCTGGCCACGATCGCCACCTCCTCCCCCTTCATCGGATTGTTCGGCACCATCTCGGGCATCATCAACGCCTTCCGCGGCATGGCCCTGACCGGCTCGGGCGGCATCGGCGCCGTCGCCTCCGGTATCTCCGAGGCCCTGATCACAACCGCCTTCGGGATCGCCGTGGCCGTCATCGCCCTGTGGTTCTACAACTACCTCAATAGCAAGGTCGAGCTCTTTAGCGCCGAGATGTCCAACACCTCCTCCCAAGTCATCGACTTCTTCATTCGCCTGAAGAATGCGTAACCGAGGCGGACCATGAGCATTTCTATCGGCGGCGACGAAAGAGTAAGATCCGAACCCAACGTCGTCCCCCTGTGTGATGTTCTCCTCGTTCTGCTGATCATCTTCATGGTCGTCACACCCTTGGTCCAAAAGGGCGTCGACCTCAAGCTGCCGACGGCCATCACCGCGATCAAGATGCCGGAAAACGTAGAAGTCACGATGTACATCAAGAAGGACGGGACCATCTATATCAATCAGGACAAGGTCACCGATCCTGAGAGGCTCCAGACCCTGCTCGAGGAAGTGTTCCTGACCGTTCAAACCAAGACGCTGTATCTCCGGGCCGATGGAGACCTTGAATACGGAAAGCTCATCGAAGTGTACGAGAAGGTCCGCGCAGCCGGCATCGAGAACATCGCCATTATCACCGAAGCCAGAACAGAAAAAGGCAGTTGATTCTTTAGTTTTTTGACACCCATCCGGGGGGAAGCGGGTTAAGGACGACCCGTTTCCCTCCGGTTTCCCAGTCTAAAAACACCCCCTAAATTCCGGCCTTCAGGCGCTTTTCTTCTTTATTCTCAGGCCTTCGTTCATGCTCCCTGTCCTGTAGCCGGCCAGGTCGAGAGTGACGTAAAGATAGCCTCGTTTTTTCAGCGCGGCGACGACTCTAGACCGGACGGCCGGCTTCATGATCCTGTCGAACTCCTCGGGCGTGATCTCGATGCGGGCGATGTCCCGGTGATGGCGGACGCGCAGCTGGCCGAATCCGAGCGCTCTCAAGTCGTCCTCGGCGGCCCCGACCTGTTTCAAGCTCCGGATGTCGATCTTCGTATGATAGGGGAAACGGGAGGCCAGACAGGCCAGGGAGGGCTTGTTCCACGTCGGGAGCCCGAAGATTTTGGACAGCTCCCGGATATCGGTCTTGGTCAACTTCGCCTCTTTGAGCGGCGAGCGGACGCCGATCTCCCGGCCGGCCTTGGCCCCGGGCCGGAAATCGCCGGCGTCGTCCACGTTCTGGCCGTCGAGGACATAAGCGAATCCCTCTTCTTCCGCGATCCTCTTCAACGCCGAGAACAGTTCCGTTTTACAGTAATAGCACCGCAACGGAGGGTTCTGGACGAAGTCGGGATTCCGGATCTCATCCGTGTGGATGACCCGATGTCTGACCTTCAGCTTTTTCGCCAGGGCCCGGGCCTCGCGGATCTCCTTCCCCGGATAGGTCTCCGAGCTGGCGATCACCGCCAGGACGTGGCCGTCTCCGAGGACATCGACCGCCGCCTTGAGCAGCAGAGTGCTGTCCACGCCGCCGGAAAAGGCGACGAGGACTCTCCTCATGCGCCGGAGGATGCGCTCCAGCTTTTCGAACTTGATCGAGAGCGCTTCATTCGTGATCTGGAATTCATTCATAGGCAGGCTTTTCATGTCGTCAATCCTTCGTCGAGACGAGCTTATCGATTTCCTTCATGAGCTCAGCGGCGATCTTTTGTTCGGGGACCCGACGGATGAGCTTGCCGCTCTTGAAAATGACGCCGGCGCCGTGCCCGCAGGCCACGCCGATGTCCGCCTCTTTGGCCTCCCCCGGCCCGTTGACCATACAGCCCATGACGGCCACGGTCGGGCTTTCTGGGATCCTCGCCAATCGTTTATCGATCTCGGCCACGATCCTCCGCAGGTCCACTTCGCACCGGCCGCAGGTCGGACACGCAACGATGTTCGGGCCCCGGCGGCGGAGGCCAAGGCTGCCCAGGATCTGGTAAGCCACCCGGACCTCCTCTTCGGGAGGCGCGGTCAATGAGACCCGGACGGTGTCCGCCAGCCCTTCGCTGAGCAGGAGCCCCAAGCCGACGGCCGATTTGACGGCGCCGGGCAACAGCGTCCCCGCCTCGGTGATGCCGGCGTGGAATGGATAATCGACGCTCCGCGCCAGGAGACGGTAGGCCTCAAGGGTTCTCGGGACATCGGAGGCCTTTAAAGAGACCTTGATGAGACGGAAATCCAGTTCCTCCAGGATCCGGATATGCCGCAGGGCGCTTTCGACCATGGCCGCGGCGGTCGCACCGCCGTGTTTTTTCTGGATGTCCTTTTCGAGCGATCCGGAATTGACGCCGATGCGGATAGGGATGTTCCGGTCCTTGGCCGCGGCGACGACGGCGCGGACCTTCTCCCGTGACCCGATGTTGCCTGGATTGAGGCGCAGCCCGTCGATCCCGAGGTCGAGACAGGCCAAGGCCAGTTTGTGATCGAAATGGATGTCGGCGATGAGCGGCAGGCGAACCCTCTTTCGGATCTCCCTGAGGGCGCTCACGGCGGCCCCGTCGGGCACGGCCAGCCGGACAATCTCGCAGCCCGTCTTTTCCAGCCGCCGGATCTGAGCGACCGTGGCTCGGATATCCCGGGTGTCCGTCTTGGTCATCGATTGAACGGAGATCGGCGCGCCCCCTCCGATCGGCAGCCCGCCGAGGGAGATGCGGCGCGTTCGTCGCCGGGCTGAGAGGATCATCGGCCGTGACATTTTTCTAAAACGGGACCAGGCTTTTCCAGCCGTGAGGCAGGCGCCTGACGAGATCGTTCAGGATCAGGAAGACGAAAAGAAACATAAAGACGGCGAACATGATCTGCGTCCAGACCTGCTTCAGCTTCGGGCCCAGGTCCCTGCGCATGATTCCTTCCAGTCCCAGAATGAAAATCTGCGTCCCGTCGAGCGGCAATAAGGGGATCGGCAAAAGGTTGATGACGCCGAGTTGAAGGCTAAGGAATCCCACGAACCACAAGAGCTTCATGAATCCCATCTGAAAGAAGGAATAGGCCATGCTGGCGATCTCGAGGGGACCGCCCAAATTCTTGGTGGGGGAAGCCTGGCCCGTAAACAGCTTTCTGATCAAATCCAGGAGCATGAAGGCCATATTGGAGCAATCCTTGAGGCTCTGGTTCAAGGCACCGATGAGGCCGTATTTCATCTCCACGGACTTCATGACCGGGAGAACGCCGATCTTGCCGACCTGCCCCACGCGTTGCGGTATTATCCGGAGCAGGACGGGCCGCCCCTCGCGGACGACCTCGAATTCCAGCTCCTTATCCGCACTTTTTTCGATGACTTCGATGAACTTGTAGAAATAGATGGGCTCACCGTTGATCGCCCGGATCTCATCGCCCGCTTTCAGGCCGCCCTTCTCGGCCGCGGAATTCGGATTCACTATCTGAACCTGGGTCAGAATCTTCCCATAGAATCCCGCGTAGCCAAGGTCGAACTTGTACTTCTTGTCTTTCTCGGTCAGAAGCTCGACGGGGAAGATCGTGCCGCCGCGTTTGATCTCGAGGATGAGGAGCTTCTCGGGCTTGATCCCGATGGCCAACTCCACGTCGATCCAGGTCTCGACCTTCTTATGGTTGATGCTCACGATTTCGTCGTCGATCTTGAGGTCGGTCTTCGACGCGGGCGAGCCGGCATCGATCCAGCCGATGACGGGCTTTTCGTTCAGATACTCGGGGACGGACACGCCGGCTATATTGACAACGGTGAAGATCACTATGGCGAGCAGAACATTCATCAACGCGCCCATGACGATGATCAGAAAGCGCTCCCACCTTTTCTTGGCCATGAAATTGTCGGGCTCAAGAATCCGGCCGGCTTCAAAGGCCTCTTCGCCGAGAAACTTGACATAACCCCCGACCGGGATCAGGCTGATCCGGTAATCCGTCGGACCCTTTCGACGACCGAGCAGCCTTTTTCCGAACCCGAACGAGAACACTTCGACGCGGACCCCCACCAGCTTGGCCATGAAAAAATGGCCGAACTCGTGGATGAAGACCAAGACGCCGAAGACGAACAGGAAGGCCAGGATGGTTCCGAACAGTGCTCCCATGATTAATACCTTTGTTGGATGATTTTAAGGGTCCGCAGCCGCATATCCCGGTCGACGGCGAGGATATCGTCGAGGCCGCGGATGCGGCTTTTTCTATGGCCGTCCAACGCCCGGTGAATCACGGCGCTGATCTCCGTGAAACCGATCCGGCGCTCGAGAAAGGCCTTGACCGCGATCTCATTGGCCGCGTTCAAGGCGACAGCCGCGCTCTCCCCTTCCTTCATCGCCGCCTGGGCGAGCTCGATCAGGGGGAATCGCCGGAGTTCGACCGGGAAGAACTCAAGAACGCCGATCCGCCCCAGATCGAGCGGCGGCAGGACGGCCCGCTGGCGATCGGGGTAGGTCAGTGCGTATTGGATGGGGATTCTCATGTCCGTCGGGCTGAGCTGAGCCAGGACCGAACCATCCAGCATCTCGACCAGGGCATGGACGATGCTCTGAGGATGGATGAGGATATCGAGCTGACCCGGGGCAAGGTCGAACAACCAGCGCGCCTCGATGAGCTCCAAGCCCTTGTTCATCAGCGTGGCCGAATCCACGGTCACCTTCTTGCCCATCTTCCAGCGGGGATGGGCCAGCGCCTCTTCGACCGTTTTGTTCCGGAGCTCGGCCAGCGCCGTCCGGAAAAAAGGCCCGCCGGACGCCGTCAGGGTCACTTTTTTCAGGTGACGCGCATCCTGGCCGGCCAGGCACTGGAACACGCCGCTGTGCTCGGAATCGACGGGGATGATCTCCGCTCCGGACGCCCGCGCTTCCTTCCTTAAAAGCGGGCCGGCTACGACCATCGATTCTTTATTGGCCAAGGCCACTCTCTTGCCGGCGCGGACCGCGGCCAAGGTCGGCCGGAGGCCGTTGATCCCGGTGATGGCGGACACGACGACATCGCTGTCCCCGTCCCGGCCGATGTCCTCCGCTCCTTCGGGCCCGAACAAGACCCGGACCCGATCCGCCCGCGTCTTTTCCCTGAAGCGGTCCGCGTCCTCTTTCTTGTCGAGAGAGACGAGCCGGGGCCGGAATTCGCGCGCCTGTTCTTCGAGCAAACGGATGTTCGAGCCGGCGGCGAGGGCCGTGACGCGGAAATGGCCGGGGTGACGGCGGATCACGTCGAGCGTGTTCCGGCCGATCGTGCCGGTGGAGCCGAGGATCGCGACCTTGATCATGCCCGGTCAGTTCCAGAAATAGCGGATGACGTAGTAAAAGAACGGGGCCGCGAAAAGAAGGCTGTCGATCCGATCCAGGAATCCGCCGTGACCGGGGAGGATGTTCGAGGAGTCCTTGACCCCGGCCGCCCGTTTGAAAAGCGACTCGACGGGATCGCTGATCTGGGCCACGGCATGAAGAAACAATCCGCACAGCGCCGCGTCGGCCCATCCGACCTGCTTGAGCAGGAGCGTCCGGGCGGCAACGGCGCCGAGGACGGCGAACAACAGGCCGCCCGCGCTCCCTTCCCAGGTCTTGTTCGGACTGGCCAGAGGAGTCATTTTATGCCGGCCCCAGAGCTTTCCGAAAAGAAAGGACCCGGAATCGCCGAGAAAGATCACGCCGAAGAAAAAATAAAGAAAGACGGGGCCCCGCTCAATCTGGATCAGATAGAGATGGTTCACCGTGAAACTGATATAGACCGCCCCGAAGACCGTCAGAGCGATCCCGGCGGGGAAGGTCACGACCTTTTCGACCGTGTCGGCGGTAGCTAGAAAGTACAGGCCGGACAGAAAAAGAACGCCGAACAGGGCCAGGCCCAGCGGCAGAGAAGGAACGTAGAACGCAGCGCTGATGAGGAAGGCCAGGGGAATGCCCACCGCCAACCGAGGATGACGGTTCCGTCTGTCGGCGAGCCCGTAGAATTCGGTCAGGGCGATGACGATGATCACCTGAAGAACGCAGAAAAAGACGACCGGCGGCGTCCATTGGAGGACGACGAAAAGAACGACCAGGAGGACCGTGGCCGTGGGAAATCGTTGACGGAGACTCATTTCGAGGCGTCAATGTCTCCGAAACGGCGTTCGCGCTTCTGATAATCAAGGAGCGCCCGGAGGAGCTGTTTCCTCCCGAAATCCGGCCAGTAGTCCGGCGTGATCCAGATCTCGGAGTAGGCGATCTGCCAAAGGAGGAAATTGGAAACGCGGAACTCGCCGCTGGTCCGGATCAGCAGGTCCGGGTCGGGCAGGCCCGCCGTATAGAGATAGCGGGAGAACTCCTCCTCGCTCAAATCGCCGGATTTCCTCTCCTTATCGTTGAGGACCTTATTGACGGCATCGAGGATCTCGGCCCGGCCGCCGTAGTTCAGGGCCAGGCAGATCTGCATCCGCCGGTTGTTCCGAGTCAGCGTCTCGACCCGTTCGAGCTCCCGCCGGATCAGGGCCGGAAGGCCGTCTTTCTGACCGATGACCCGCAGGCGCAGATCGTTCTCGATCAAGACCTTTGATTCTTTCTTCAGATACTCGGCGAGGAGCCGGAAAAGGGTCGAGATCTCCCCTTTCGGGCGCTTCCAGTTTTCCTTGGAAAAGGCATACAGGCTCAGAACTTTCACCCCGACCCGGGCGCTGGTTTCGACGGCTTCATGGACCGATTTGGATCCTGCCTTGTGGCCTTCGATGCGGGGGAGATTCCGGCTCTTGGCCCAACGGCCGTTCCCGTCCATGATGATGGCCACATGCCGCGGGATCCTCGTCAGGTCGAGTTCGCCCGCCAGGCGTTCTTCCTCGCTTCCGGGTGCTAGAAAGCCTTCTAAATCCTTGAACATGTGGACATTATAGGTTTTTCCCGCCCAATAGTCAAAATGAAGGCTCGGAGAAGAGGCTCGCTCCCTGGCGGAAATCTTGACGCTTGCGTCGTTCGGTTTTTTCGGAGGCTAATACAAATTGTCGACGCGGCGACAGGGTGGCCCCCGGCCCCCTGGGGAACCAGTCCCGTCGGTTCCCCCCTCGGCCAGGCCGAGGGGATCCCCCTCCGCTATGGGGGCCTTAGGGCCAACCCTGCCGTCGCGTCCTTGAATTAGCCGCGATAAAACCGAACAGCAACGGCGAGATTTCCTTAAGGTCGCTTCATCTTCTTCCCCTCGCCCTAGCAAAAAAGCGGTACATACGAGGAGAGCGTTTATTGCCAAAACGAAGGGGAGCGGGAATCTGTCATTCCCGCGAAGGCGGGAATCCAGATTAAAAAGACTGGATTCCGGACCAAGTCCGGAATGACAATATTTAATAATTCATTGCTGATATACCACGCTAGCAGGGGGCAGGATCAAGGGCGCGAGTTTATTTGTTAGTCGGGGAGCGAAGAAGCGGGAGAACGCTCTTTTCATGGATTGAGCCGAACGACAAGATCGGGAGACGGCTGAAGCGACCATGGAGGATTTAGACTTTCCGAGCCGTCCTTCGAGGAAAGCCGGCCCGGGAAGGAGGCCGGCCGGCAAATAAAGAAAAGGCGCGGCGGCGGGGTCGGCCCCAAGGCCCCCATAGCGGAGGGGGGCCCCGTCGCTTCGGCGGGGGGAACCGACGGGACTGGTTCCCCAGGGGGCCGGGGGCGATCCCGTTGACGCGACGACCTTTTTGTGCGAGGTTCCCGTCGCCGAGAAGGACGGGGAGGAAACGGCGTGAAAAACCCGAGTCGGGAGCGAAGCCGTTTCCCGATCTTGTCTATAGGACCCGCGACGAGAAGAACGTTCGCCCGTTTCTTCGCTCACAGATTGACAAATAAACCCGTACCCTTGGTCCTTCCCATCTATCACGGCTTCACTTAATATTGGAAATCTGTTAATCTAAGTGGGCTGAAAAGAGAACAACGATGTGCTTAGGGATACCGTCGAAGGTCATCGAGATCGATGAGGTCCACCGGACCGGCAGGATCGATTACCTGGGAACAAAGGTCAGGACGAACTTCGCTCTTCTCGACGACATCCGGATCGGCGACTGGGTGATCGTCCACGCCGGGTTCGCCATTTCCCGTCTGAACGAAGAGGACGCCCGGGAAACCCTCGACCTGCTCCGGGAAATCGCCGAAAAGAGCTGAAAATCTGGCCATGGCCGCGGTGAACGAGTTCCGGCGGAAAAAAGTCATCGACGCCCTGATCGCCGATATTCAGGAAAAAAAGAAAGCCCTCCCCTCTCCCTGCCGGATCATGGAGGTCTGCGGCACTCATACCATGACTATCCACAGGTACGGCCTCCAAACGATGCTCGCGGCCGCCGGAATCGATATGGTTTCCGGACCCGGCTGCCCGGTCTGTATCACCCCGGGAGAGGTCCACGAGGCCGCCATACGGCTCGTGACGGAGCGGGAGAACATCATCCTGGCCACTTTCGGCGACATGACCCGGGTTCCGACCCGCCTCGGCTCCCTCCAGTCCACCGCCCCGGCCCGAGGATCGGAGGTCAGGATCGTCTATTCGCCGGACGAATCCCTGGGCTTCGCCCGCCGTCACGCGGACAAAGAGGTCGTCTTTTTCGGCGTCGGATTCGAAACGACCATCCCTTCGATCGCCCTGACGGCGAGGTCGGCCGGCAAGGAAAAGCTGTCCAATTATTCCATCCTGTCCGCGCTCTGGGTGATCCCGCCTCCGTTGCGGGCCGTTCTCGAATCGGGCGAGGTCAGGATCTCCGGCTTTTTATATCCCGGCCACGTCAGCGCCATCATCGGCCGGGAGCCCTATGAGTTCATCGCCCGCGAATTCGGCTACCCGGGAGTCATCGCCGGATTCGAGCCGGTGGACATCCTGCTGGGCATTCGCTCCATCCTCGACCAGATCCGGGAAAAAAAGCCGATCGTGGCGAACGAATACAGGCGGGTCGTCCGTCCGGAGGGAAATCCGATCGCCCGGGAGATCATGGAGGAGATCCTGGAACCGAAAGACGCCTGCTGGCGCGGGCTGGGCCTGATCCCTCGAAGCGGACTCCGATTGAAAGCCGGATTCGCCGCTTATGACGCCGAACGGAAGCACGATCTGCGCATCGACGCCCGGGAAAGCGACCTTCCGGGGTGCCGCTGCGGGGCCGTTCTGCGAGGCGTCATTTCTCCCCCCCAGTGTCCCCTCTTCGGGAAAAAATGCACTCCCGAATCCCCCCACGGCCCGTGTATGGTCTCTTTCGAGGGGGCCTGCCTCGTTCACCATAAATTCAGGGGCCCCGGGTCATGAACAGGATCAGTTTGGAACTGGGCAGCGGCGGCAAGTCCATGCGGGATTTCATCACCGGCCGCATCATCCCGGCCTTCAAGAACCCGCTCCTGGCCGCCCTTCTCGATGCCAGCCATCTGCCGTCCGGGTTCGCCTTCACGACGGACGGTTACGTCGTCGATCCGATATTTTTTCCCGGAGGCGACATCGGCAAACTCGCGATCAACGGCACGGTGAACGACCTGGTCGTTTCCGGGGCCGTCCCCCTCTACCTTTCGCTGGGACTGATCCTGGAAGAGGGCCTGGAATGGAGCGCGCTGGAACGGATCATCCGCTCTCTGAAGGCGGCGGCGGACCGGGCCCGCGTCCGGATCGTCACCGGGGATACGAAGGTCGTCAAACAGGGCCAGGCGGACAAAATCTTCATCCACACCTCGGGGATCGGCCGGATCGTCGCCACGCCGCGGCCCGGGCTCATCGGACCCGGCGACGCGATCATCCTGACCGGAACGATCGGCGAGCACAGCCTGGCCGTATTGACCGCCCGGGGCGATTTCGGACTCGAATCGCGCGTCAAAAGCGACTGCGCCCCCCTGAACTTCCTTATTCCGTTCTGGAGGGGCGGAGTCCTCTGGATGCGCGACATCACCCGGGGCGGCCTGGCCACCATTCTGTCCGAACTGGCCGAGCAGATCCCTTATTCGATCCTCCTCGACGAGGACCGGATCCCAATGTCGAACCCCGTCCGCGCCGCGACCGAGCTCCTCGGGATCGATCCGCTGTATCTGGCCTGCGAAGGGCGGGCGGTTCTTGTCGTTCCCGAGCGGAGGGCCCGAGCCGTTCTGGCCCGGATCAAGAGAGATCCGCTCGGTCGAAAAGCGGCCATCATCGGCCGGATCGAAAACCGGATCGGGCGCCCCGGAGAGCTCCTGCTGAGGACCTCGGCCGGCGGCCGGCGGCTGCTCGAACCTCTGACGTCCGAACTCCTGCCCCGTATCTGTTGAAAAATGAAGGAGAGACAACGCGCCGGGACGGCCATCGCGATCTTTGCCCTCGGCCTATTCATCCTCGGCGCGCCTCCCGGCCCATCGGCCGCCCCATCCGCGAAAGATCTGGATTTCGGCGCCTTTACCGATGTCCGCACCAGCGTCAGGGAATTCGGGGAGCTCTTTAAGCTCATCCGCTCGACCCTGAACCACAACAAAGTCACTTTCCAGGGAAAGACAGGGCTGGTCTCGGGTTTCGCCGCGGGAACGGCCTATCCCCAGATCTGGCTCCGGGACGCGAGCACGATCATCCCCGCTTCGCGCTTCTTCTACGAGACGCCGTTCCTTCAATCCTGGATCGAGGAGCATCTGGCCTATCAGCGTGTCGACGGGTCGCTCGAGGATTGGATCGATTCGCGAGGCAAGGCCGACAAGAACACGACCGAGACCGACCAGGAAACGAGCGCCGTCCGCGCCGCGGCCCAGGTCACGCGGTTGGCGGGGACTGCCTGGCTGGAGAAAAAGATCCATGCGGCGACCGTTCTCTCACGCTTGGAAAGAGCGCTCGACTCCGTCCTCCGTCTGCGGTTCGACAAGGCCCATGGGCTCCTCACCGGCGCGCACACCGCGGATTGGGGCGATGTGGACATGAACGCTCCGGACCAGCGGGCCATCTATGTCGATCGGACGACACACTGGACTTGCGACATCTACGACCAGTGCCAGTTCTATGCCGCCGCCCTGGATCTGGCCTGGATGCTGGCGGCCTGCGGGCAGGCTGATCAAGCCGCGGCCTGGCAAGATCGGGCCGGGCTCGTCCGGAAGAATGCCGATCAATGGCTCTGGCAGAAGGACAAGGGGTTCTTCCGGGTCCATATCCATCTCGACGCCTTGAAGCACGACTTCGATGAGGAGGCGATGTTCGCCATGGGCGGAAACGCCGAAGCCATGATCTCGGGACTGGCCTCGGACGACCAATGCCGGCGGATCATCGAAACCGCACTGGCCCGCCAACAACGATTCTCGATGTCGACGATCAGCGGCGCCCTTCTCCCCCCTTATCCGCAGGGCTTTTTCAAACACCCGATGATGGACCAGGCCTACGAGTACCAGAACGGCGGGCAATGGGACTGGTTCGGCGGGAAGCTCATCGCGGCGATGTTCGAGCACGGGTTCAGCCGCGCGGCCAGGGAGAAGCTCATCGAGATCGCCCGCAAGAACATCGCCAATAAAGGCCTCTATGAATGGGACAGCCCCGGCGGGAAGGGCCAAGGAAGCGCTTTTTATTCCGGAAGCGCCGGCAGTCTGGGCCAGGCCCTTTTCGAGGGATATTTCGGTTTCAAGATCGTCAGGGAGTCCCTGTCCCTCGAGCCCAAGCTCGGCGCCGATCGGGTTATGGCCCACGTTTTCATTCCCACGGCGGGCGCCTTCGCCGCCTATGACTATCAATGGGACGATCGGGCCGGGCTCGTCACGTTTCGTTACAATAGCAATATTCCGGGCCGGGGGAACATCAAGCTCCTCATTCCGTGGATCAAGGATGCC
>Ga0315288_10002778_pt1 | contig 22423 bp, 19 predicted proteins | sample YL17G11_20_MG_FD_203454 | JGI IMG/M metagenome (GOLD analysis project Ga0315288, IMG submission 203454) | Sediment microbial communities from Yellowstone Lake, YNP, Wyoming, USA - YL17G11_20 | ecosystem: Environmental > Aquatic > Freshwater > Lake > Sediment | place: USA: Wyoming | collected...
ATTCCTGGCGGCTGACGAACTGCCCGGCCTCAAGCCACGTATGTACCGCGGTCAAAGCCCGGCGCTCGCGTTCTTCGTCGTCGGTGAGTCGGTGATGCTTGCGTTCGGCTTCGCCAATCCGCTCCAGCCGGTTCTCGACCACACCCAGGTCGCGCAGCACGAGTTCGGTCCGAACCGTGTCGAACTGATGCGCCGGGGTCTCGCTGTTCAGGGGCCAGGGCACCGACAGGCTACCGAACGCGCGGACCAGCGCGAGAATTGCGTCCGAGTTCTGCAGGAACTGCATTACCCGGGTCTTCTCGTTGCGGCTGGAGTCCGGGTCAAAACCCGGCATGTCGGTGAAGGTCAGGCTGGCATACGTCGTCTTCTTCGGCTGGAATATCTTCGCCAGTTCATCCACCCGTTCGTCATGGACCAGCGCGGTCGCGGAGACGCCATCTTTACGCAACACACCGGGGTCCAGCCTGGTCCCGGTCAGGAGCGAGAAGATTGTCGACTTGCCGCTGCCGGAAAGTCCAAAGATGCCAATATTCACCCGCGAGGTTTTCCTCTGGAACCGCCGGGACCGGGCGTCCGATCATAAGCATAACTCCGCACCCCCTTGGTGCGGAGTGTTGGTCCGCGCGTAGTATAGCAGACCCGGGTCGAGTGTCAACGACCGCTATCGTCCCCGACTGGCGGTCTGCCGCCTACTGCAGGTGCCGCCCGCCCGGACCTTCGACCTCCGCGCTCGGCGTCCGCGCCGGCGTGTGTACCCAGACGACCTTGTCGCTGGCAAATGAGATGTCTTCGACGTGTTCGCAGGCGCGGTTCTCTTCGAGGACGGTTTCGCGGAACCGCATCCGGTTGGCTACGACGAGGGCGTCGCTGAGCCGGAGGGTCAGGTACTCTTCTTCCTCGCCCATCCGGTTGATGCGATACATCACGATTTCCACGTCGACCGGGTCAGCGGCTTCGCACGCGCGAGTAATGCCCGGTGTGTGCGACCCGGGGGCGGTAGAGACCACGACCGGGCAGTGCTGTGCGCGCCCGACGGGCAATCCAGTCTGGGCGTCGCGGGCGAGTTCAAGGTCGTGCTTCAGGCCGTAGCAGACGATCAGCTTCTCACGCCCATTTTGGCTGCTCTCGCCTGCAATAGCACCGTGCTTCCTCGACGTGACGCGCATGTAGATCTTCAGCACCATTATCCGACTCCTCCCTGACGCTCGTACCAGTCCACATCGTAAGATAACAACTATCCGCGGCGTGTCAAGTGCGGCCCGGTCGATGCCGGTCGGCCCGGTCAGGGGCTGTTTCCGGCGTGACGGTAAGTGGCGGTCCGGGTTCTGCCGCCAGCCGGGTGAATCTTGACCCGGCGGATTCGAAGCGCTATCCTACACTCATGCCGATTTGTCGAGACCCGGGAATCGTCAAGCCGCTGCTGCTGACCGACGAGCCGGGCACCCGTTCAATCTTCAACCTGATTACCGGAAGCGCCGGCGGGCGGGCCGTCTGGATCAGGCTTGACAGCCTGAGCAAACCGCAAGCGGTTGTCTGCCGGAGCGGGGCGCTTCACCGCCGGCAGATGCTGTACATGTACGCCGCGAACACCAAGGCGGCGGAGCAAGTGCTGGGCGAGATACCCCGGCGCTGGAAGCTCGAGTTCGCCGCGACGTCAAGAAAGCTCGTGCCTGCGGTCCGGCGTGCGTTGCGGAAGCGCGGTCGGAAGCTGAATTGGGTTTCTCCTTGCTTTCTTTACGTTCTTGATTCTGAGCCACGGTCCAATAGCAGTGAGCGTCATCGCGCGAAACGGCACATATCCTCGCCCTTGGTGATTGACCGGACCCACAAAGTCGGCTATCTGAAGCCCGAGGATGCCCGGCTGATTGTCGACTACTGGCCGCATGGCCGGAACGAAGCCTACATTCGCTGGCGGATTGCCGCAGGACCGACCTGCGCAATTCGGCAGAAGGGAAGACTCGTCGCCTGGGCACTGACTCACACCGACGGTTCAATGGGAATCCTACACGTGCTGGACAACTACCGCGGCCAGGGAATGGCGCGCTCAATCACTACCGCCCTTGCCGAGCGGTGCCTGAAAGCAGGGCTGCGGCCATTCCTGTACATTGTGGAGAAGAACAAAGCCTCCATCAACCTGACCAAGAGCATGGGTTTCACGCGGCACGCGGTTGTCGGCTGGTTTGGCGAGTAGGCGCAACCGGAAGCGACGAGCCCTGAACTCGGAACCGAGACAGTCGGAGAACCACTGAACCCGAACCGCGCTTAGGCTCTCACGCAGGACGTCATTCTTGATATGCAACTTCCCAATATTCCGTATCTTAGCAATCGAACACCAACCTGATTCTGCTATTTCGTGTGGTTGCGACTGGCGCGCTTTGTATGGTCTGACGGTCGGCGGTTATGGCGCGCGGTCCACAGCGAAAGCTGACGCGAAACCGATTCGGGCAGCAGAAGAAGAGAGATAATAAATCCTTGACAAGAAGCAGTTCTTTGCTATAGTCATAGCTACCGATTGTTCTTTGACAATTTGGAATGACACTCCTTGACAATTCCAGCGTGCCGGAGTCATCAATACTTCAAGTATTTACTTTCGCTTGGAGAGTTTGATCCTGGCTCAGGACTAACGTTGGCGGCGTGTCTTAGACATGCAAGTCGAACGGGGCTATGGTAGCAATACCGTAGCTTAGTGGCGAACGGGTGAGCAATACAAGGGTAACCTGCCTTGAGGTTGGGCATAACTCCGAGAAATCGGAGCTAATTCCCAGTGTCGCGGTTGAGCGGCATCGCATGATCGCGAAAGACGGAGCAATCTGTCGCCTCTTGAGGGGCTCTTGTCCTATCAGCTTGTTGGCGGTGTGACGGACCACCAAGGCTTTGACGGGTAGTCGGCGTGAGAGCGTGACCGACCACAAGGGAACTGCGACACGGTCCCTACTCCTACGGGAGGCAGCAGTCTAGAAAATTGGGCAATGGGCGCAAGCCTGACCCAGCGACGCCGCGTGGAGGATGAAGGCCTTCGGGTTGTAAACTCCTGTCAGGCGGAACGATGCTTCGCATATTAACTGTATGCGGAGTGACGGTACTGCCAAAGGAAGCCCCGGCTAACTACGTGCCAGCAGCCGCGGTAAGACGTAGGGGGCAAGCGTTGTCCGGAATTACTGGGCGTAAAGGGTGTGTAGGCGGTCTTGTAAGTCAGCAGTGAAAGCTCCGGGCTTAACCCGGAAACCGCAGCTGATACTACCGGACTTGAGGGCAGGAGAGGAGGTTGGAACTTTCGGTGTAGCGGTAGAATGCGTAGATATCGAAAGGAACGCCGATAGCGAAGGCAAGCCTCTGGAATGTTCCTGACGCTGAAACACGAAAGCTGGGGGAGCAAACAGGATTAGATACCCTGGTAGTCCCAGCCCTAAACGATGTTCACTAGGTGTTGCTCGCAAGGGCAGTACCGGAGCTAACGCGTTAAGTGAACCGCCTGGGGACTACGGCCGCAAGGTTGAAACTCAAAGGAATTGACGGGGACCCGCACAAGCAGTGGAGGATGTGGTTTAATTCGAAGCTACGCGAAGAACCTTACCTGGGTTTGACATGCTGGTGGTAGGAGCCGGAAACGGCAACGACTGAGGGTTTACTCTCGGAGCCAGCACAGGTGCTGCATGGCTGTCGTCAGCTCGTGCCGTGAGGTGTATGGTTAAGTCCCGCAACGAGCGCAACCCCTGTTCTTAGTTGCCATCCCGCAAGGGCGCACTCTAGGGAGACTGCCCGGGTTAACCGGGAGGAAGGTGGGGATGACGTCAAGTCATCATGGCCTTTATGCCCAGGGCTACACACGTCCTACAGTGGCGGTTACAGAGGGCTGCAAACCGGCAACGGTGAGCCAATCCCAGAAAAGCCGCCATGGTTCGGATCGCAGGCTGCAATTCGCCTGCGTGAAGATGGAATTGCTAGTAATCGCAGATCAGCATGCTGCGGTGAATACGTTCCCGGGTCTTGTACACACCGCCCGTCACGCCATGGAAGCCAGTAATGCCTGAAGTCATACTTCGGTATGCCCAAGGCAGGACTGGTGACTGGGGCGAAGTCGTAACAAGGTAGCCGTACGGGAACGTGCGGCTGGATCACCTCCTTTCTACGAGAATAACTGGTTCCGGTACGTGGGAATACTGGGAGTACCATTTCCGATTGTCATTGACATATCAGCGCCCGCCGCAAGGCGGGCGCTGTATTTTGCGGAGAAAGGCGAGACCGCCCACAGGGGCGGTCTCGAAGCGTATCCGAAGTCGCGCTAGTTGACGACCACGGCTCGAACCGAAGCCGAGGCGCCGTTCATCGTGACTCGGCAGAGATAGGTGCCGCTGTGTACAGCGCGGCCCAGATTGTCGGTCCGGTTCCAGGTGAACTCGTGGAAGCCGGGGGCCAAAGTGCCGCTGGACAGCGTACGCACCAGGCGGCCGCTCAGGTCGAAGATGCCGGCCGAAACGTTGCCGGGTCGGGGCAGATTGAACTGCACTGCAACCGGGCCGTGCGCCGGGTTCGGACTGACAGCAAGACGCAGGTTATAGGTCGCACGCGGCGTCCCTTCGCTCAACGCGGTTGACGGTGTGAACTGCACCGTGTCGGTCCCAACAAATCCGCCCGGGTCGCCGCCGATTATCATTGCTTCATCCTGCGAATTGCCGCAACCCGCGGTGCGGTAGATGCTTTTCAGCACCGGCAACGAATCGGTCCAGGCGTGGGCCGACGGGTCGTAGAAGTACGACATCGTGATGAAAGCGCTGTTCGACGCGCCCGCGGCGACAAAGAACTTGCCCAGCGACACACCGGAGGCTGCGGCCCAGAGCGGAATCGGCAGTTGCGGGAAGATTGAGTTGTTCACGGTCCACGTGTTGGTCGCCGGAGCATAGAACTCGGTGTGAGTCAGCTCAACCGAATTGGCGTTGCCGCCCATGACCCAGATTGTGTCGTGATAAGCCGCCGCCATGGCAAACACCCGGCCTTGGTTCATACTGGCGATCGATGCCCAGCCGGTGCCAGGTGTATATGCCCAGCACTGCGTAGTCGGGCTGGTGGCACCCGGCTGATTGCAGCCGCTGATGTAATACAACTTCCCGGCGCAAATGACCACGGTCGGCGACCAGTTGTATGTCGTACCGGCGAATGGCCCCGGGCCACCCGTCCAGTTATTGCCGCTGAACGAGTACTTGAACAGAGTGTCCACCGTACTCACCGGGCGATAAGAGTAGCCTCCGCAAACGTACAGCGTATCGCCGATGATGCCGGCGCCGCCGTTGCAGACCGGCATAGGCAGGGTCGTCAGCGCATCCCAATTGTGCGTACTCAGGTCGCAACGGGCTACGGTCTTACCCGAGTCGGGCGCAGTCGAATAGCTGCCCGCAACGTAGATGTGGCCGGGCGCGCTCGCCACCGCGAGGTCCATACAGGCCTCCGGCAGGCTGCTGTGATACTGCCAGGCTGCGGGCCCGCCGCCCGAAGAACTGACCGTGATGTCGTCAACACCCCAGGCGTACCAGAATCCCGGTCCGCCCGTACCGTCATCCGCGTGCCAGGCAATCTTCACGGTCTGGCCTGCATAGTTCGTCAGGTCAAGCTGGTAGGGCGCAGTCCAGTAGTCCCAGCCGGTGTCGGGTGGCGTCATGCCGGACATGTCAAAGAGCGGGGTCCAGGTGGTGCCGTCGTCAGTTGAAATCTTGACATAGTAGTGGTCGCCCTGCACTGAGCCGCGGTAGCCGTAGGTCCACCATTCAAGCTGGAAATTGGTCCCGCCGATCAAGCTGATGGCCGGGGTAATCAGCCATTCCTGCTGGGGGTTCCAGCTCCACCACACGCCGGCGCACCGGGGCGCAGTGTGGGGCACAATTGATGAACTGACGCCGAACGTGTCCCAGTGAGCCGGGTTAACGCCGGTATGGCTGGTGTCGGTGATGATGCGAGTCCAGCCCGTCGGCGGGAACCCGGTACTATCGAAGCTTTCCTGGAGCAGAATCGCGTCAACGGATGTGATGCGGCCGTGACCCGGTTGAGCCAGTCCGGTCGTGAGCATCGGATGCGGTTTCGGGTTGTATACCGGCGGCTGCGCTCCGTTCTTGGCCGGCGAGACTGCCAGCGCAATTGTGACCGCGAGCAGGACTCCGGCGACTACCTTTACGGATGAGGACATTCAAACTCCTTTCCTGATTCAGGCGGCAGATGGTCGTCAACCCGGGGCCGCCCGGCCCGGGGAAACGAAAGGCAGCCGGTCTTAACCGAACCGCCTCCATTGAGGATAACCGCAGATTCCGCTGCTGTCAACCCGTCTGACCACCCGCTATTGACTAGTTCCGCAATTCGCGTAGATTATGAGTGATGCACCGCAGGCAACTTCGCATCACTCTCGGGCAGGTACTGGCAGTACTTGCCGGGCTGGCCGCGCTTGCTTCCGCGAGCGAGTGCGGGCCGGGCGGGATATTTGCCCGCTGGACGCCACAGGACGAAATCGTCGCTCTCCGCACCGAGGACTCCCGGACATTTGACAACCATGACGGCACGAGGTCGGTAGTTATCGCTGGCGCGTTCAGTCCCGTTGCCGTGCCGGTTGACGCAGATAGCACAAGACAGATCGGCAGCGATCCCGACAACTGGCCCTGCATCTGGTACATCGGCGCCAACTACTTCCGGTGCCAGCATCTCTATCTCGATTCGGAACTCGACTTCAGTGGCTACATCACCAAGCTGGCGTTCTACAGCGACAGCGCCGGTACGGACACGCTGAACCAGAGCCAGCACTGGTTGCGCGACATCCCTGATTCGATTTCCAGCCTGCCCGATACTTGGTTGACTGAGGGCACCGAGGTCTGCGACAGCGACCTCGTGCAATGCGACACCGGCTGGAATGAGCTGCGGATAGCGCCCTTCCTTCATCACCGAGGCAGCAACTTGCTGATCTCGTATCGACACCGGGACGCCTCAAAGGAGGACCTGGACAAGTGCTACCGGGCAAGCTATCAGGGCATATCGGCCATAAGAGCTCACTGGGGAACCAGCAGCAGCAATCCGAATCCGCCCCTGCAACAGCGGGCCTGGCGGGCGAATATCCTGATAACCTACCGACCGGTTTCCGAGACTGCCGATGTCGCGACCGTGGCGATCCTCGCACCGACCGACACAGTTCTCTGGCAACAGTCATGCGTACCCAGGGCACTGGTGCGGAACAACGGCATCGACCCAGCCGATTTCCCGGTTCAGTTCCGCATCGGCGATGGCTACGTGAACTCAGTGGATATCCATGCGCTTCAGCCCGGAATGGAAGACACGGTCAGCTTCCCGGGATGGGTTCCGGACAGCAGTGGATATTTGGTCGTCCGTTGCTCGACTTGTCTAGCCGGTGACCAGCATCCCGAGAACAACCGACTGACCGATACGGTCTTCGTCGTGCGACGTGATGTCGGCGTGAGTCGAATCCTGGCGCCGACCGGAATCATCGGGCCGGGCGATTCGGTTTTGCCCGAGGTAGTAGTGCGGAACTATGGCACCGCGGATGAGCGGCCCTGGACCTCGGTTGTGATCCGCCATGACAGCGAGGCCGTCTATAGCGACAGCGCGCAGGTCTCAGTCGGGCGCGGCGATTCGGTTCTGGTGTCGTTCGCGCACTACTGGCACGTCGACACCATGAGAGATTACCGCGTCCAAGCCTGGACGTTCGGGTTGCCCGACGTGAATCCGGCAAACGACACGTTCTGCGACAGCGTGATTGTCTGGCCCCCGCCGACTGACGTCGGCGTGATCGCGATTTCCGCACCGGCCAGCCTGGTTGATTCAGGCACGACGGTCACCCCTTGCGCCCGACTCCGCAATCTCAGCCCCATCCCGGTGACGGGCGCCGTGTGCTTTGCCATCTCGGACTCTCCTCCGTATCAGAGCGAAACGCTCTTTGTTGACCTTCGGCCCGGTGTGGAACAGGACGTTCATTTTCCGCCCTGGACCGCGCATCGCTGCGGCATTTACACTGCCCGGTGCTCGCTCGGACCGGATGACAACCCGGGCAATGACACGCTGAGCATACGCTTCGAAGTTGAAGCGCCCTCCCCCTGGCACCGGATGGCTGACGTACCGGGAGGCGCGCGACACAAAGCGGTCCGGGGCGGAGCCGCGCTGGCGTCAGATGGCGCGAACCTGGTCTATGCCCTGAAGGGCAATCGCACGCGTGAGTTCTATGCCTATCATGTATCGGAAAACAGCTGGGTCGCACTGTGCAGCTTGCCCGACCGGCACGCGCGGCGGGCGTCGGCATTGTGCTATGCGCCGGTCAGCGGCCGGGTCTATGCCGCCCGCGCCGGGTCGTGTGAGTTCTGGTCGTACCGACCGGACGACAATACGTGGCATCAACGCGCCGACATACCTTCGGGAATCAGCGGCCGGAAATCGGGTCCGGGACTGGCCTTGGCAACAATGGATACTGGCCGCATCTATCTGCTCAAAGGCGGAACCCGGGAGTTCCTCGCCTATAACCCACCGCACGACACCTGGCTGACACTGGCTGATGCACCGGCTGGAGTTTCGGGAAGAGGCTATCGCGCCGGGAGCTGCCTGGTCGCAGTACGCGACTACCTGTATCTGCTGAAGGGCGGGCAGAACGAGTTCTTCGCCTACAGCACCCTTGACGACACTTGGTACGACCGTGCGGCTTTACCCAAGATCGGTCGGTCCGGCACTCCGGTGCCAGCCCGGGCCGGCACCGCGATTACACACGACCGTGACGTCATATATGCCCTCAAGGGTCGGCGCAGTAGCGAACTCTGGTGGTACGATACTTTCGGCGACTCCTGGGTCGAGCTGCGCAGCCTGCCGCTGGGACCGGGACTGCGTCCGACCGGGGACGGTGGCGCGCTGGCTTTCGCCGCCGAAAGGCTCCTATGCTTGAAAGGCAACAACACCTGCGAGCTCTGGTCATACGACCCACAAACCTCTCTTGGCGCCAGTTGCGCAAATGAGATTCACAGTCAGTCGGCAACCATCACGTCGCAGTTCTCAGTTCGCGTTGTCCCGAATCCATTCACCCTCAGCGCGCGAATCACGTACTCGCTGCCCGTACCGGGCAGGGTCAGCCTCAAGCTCTTCGATGTCAGCGGCAGGGCTGTCCTCAACCTCACTCAGGACATATCGACGGCCGGTTCCGGCAGCATGGAGATCGGCGGCGGTTTGCCACTAGGAGTCTATCTTCTCCGCCTCTCCGACCAGACCCATACCGCCACAATCGGACTCGTCCGTCAGTGAGAATGTCATCGAGGTTTCACCTCTAGTTCGATATCGTCAGCAGCAGTCTGTTCTGCGTCATCAGAGGTGAAACCTCTGATGCCTCTGATGTGACTGCGGCTGTGAATCCGACGTGCCCGAGGCGCCGCGCTTGACTCAGCCTGCGGCATGGCTATGATTGCCTGTGCGCTACGGATTCCACGTCTCGATTGCCGGTGGCCTGCACAAGGCCATAGACGAAGCGGAACTGCGGAAATGCGAGACCTTTCAGATATTCTCCCGCAATCCGCAGGGATGGAGGTTCAAGGAACTTGCCCCGGAGGATGTAGCTGAATTCCGGGCCGGCGTCGCCAGGCTCGACATCGTCCCGGTCGTGGTGCACATGCCATACCTCGCCAACATCGGCGCTCCCAGCAAGACTCTCTACAAGAAGTCGGTGGAATCTGTGGCCGTGGACCTCGCGCGCTGTGCGCAAATCGGAGCCCAGTATCTGGTGATGCACATGGGCCGGAGCAAGGCCTCGAGCGAGAAGGACCTGGTCTGCCGGATGGCGAAGGGAATCGACTCGGCGTACGCGCTGGCCCGACGCAAGGCTCGCGCCGCCGAGTTGCCCAGGCTGTTGCTTGAGAACACCGCCTCGATGCCAGCCGACTTCCGACCGCTGCGGGCCGTCATCAGGGCGGTCAAGAAGACAAGCCCGATTGGCGTCGTGCTCGACACCGCGCACCTGTTCGAGGCCGGTCGGGAACTCCGGACGAAGGCTGGGCTTGACCAGACGCTGCGCGATTTCGACGTCCAGGTCGGCCTGCAGTGGTTGTACCTGCTGCACCTGAACGACTCCAAGACCGACATTGGCTCGCATTTCGACCGTCACTGGCATATCGGTAGGGGCAAGATCGGTAAGGTCGGTTTCCGCTTGATTGTCAACCATCCGCTGCTCCGCCATTTGCCCGGCGTCATGGAAACGCCGCGTCTTGGGGTTAAGGAGGACCTCATGAACCTTCGCGCGATCACTGCCCTTACTCGACCAGTTCGGTGACCGCGCCGACCGCGTCCGCCATCAAGCCGGCCTTGGTCCGGGGAACCGGGTAACGGCAGACGAGCGGCTGCCGACTCCAATTTCAGAGCATATACCTCTGGTGTTGCCGCAACCAGCTTCCCTGCTGCCGGTTGACCTTGCGGACGGGATTTGCGCTTGACACCGGGTGCGATATTCATATGATTTGTGACTCAGGTATGAAGTACGGCCGTTTCTTCGGGGCACTGCTGCCCCTGCTGACGACCTTGTTGTTCATTTCCTGCACCGAAACCGACGACCTGACCTCCGGTAGGATCGTTGTGGTCGGCTCGGAATCGGTGTGGCGGGTGATGGACGACGAGGCGCGCGAGTTTATGGCGATGTACGGCAAGGCCACGGTCCGCGCCGTACGTACCGGCTCGGTTGAGGGGTTGAAGACGTTGTTCGAGACGCCCATTGCTCGTGAGACGCTGCTGGCGGTTTCGGCGCGGCCGCTCACCGACCAAGAGAAGTCCGCGGCGAAGAAGCAGGGTTTTGAACAAAAGGAATATAAGATTGCCCGCGACGGCATCGCGATTATCGTGAACCGCGTCAACCCGGTGGAGGAACTGACCCTGGAGCAGGTCCGGGACATCCTGTCCGGCCGAATCGGTAACTGGCGTGATGTGCCGCGCGAAGAGCGCCCCGGTAGTCAGGACCGGTTCGACCTGCCGGTCAAGGTCTTCTTCGGGCGTCCGGGCTCAGCCAGCTACCAGCAGTTGAACGACTCGGTGCTGAAGGGCGCGGGTCTGGCCGCCGGCGCGGTACAGTGCAGCACCCAGTTCGACATCATCCGGAACGTGGCAGCGAATAAAGGGGCAATCGGCTACTGCGGCTCCACATACCTCTACCGGGACTGGCTGGTCAAGCCCCCGGACCCGGAACCGGGCATTAGGGCGGTGGCCCTGTCCCGCACGACCGAAGATGATGCTCTGCTGCCGGACCAGGGCACGCTTTACGACGGCTCATACCTGCTCGGGCGCGATATCTACCTGATTACCCGCCGTGAGCCAAAGGGAATTGTCAGCGGTTTTGTTACGTTTGTCATGAGTGCCAAAGGCCAGCAGGTTGCTGTCGCCGACGGGCTTGCCCCGGCGACCGTGAAGCTGACCGTTAACAGGGAGGCGGAGTAACTCGATGATTGCAGATTGCAGAATTCCCAGAGTCTCGCGCGTCTTGTGGGTTGTGGCTTGCGGCTTGTTGCTGCCGGCGCTGCTGCTGGCGCAGGGCTTGGCGCTGAAACCGGCGGAGCTGGTCAAGAAGGGCGTGGAAGCCGAGAAGGCCGGCAACTGGCAGGAAGCCGCCGAGTACTATGGCCGTGCGCTGGCCGGCAACCCCAAACTGGGCGAAGCGCATTTCCGGTTGGGCAAACTACTGATTGAGCAGAAACGTGACACACTCACGGCCGGCATCGCCCTTCTGGAGGCGGCGAAGACGTACAAGTATGACCTGTCTCAGGTGAGTCGCTGGCTGGGTCTGGGCTACTACCGGGCCGGCAACTACTCTTCAGCAATCGAGAACTACTTGGTCGCGGTGGCGAAGAAACCCAAGATGGCCGATATCCGGGTAGAGCTCGCCAATGCCTACTACGCCAACGGTAGCGATGACGAGGCGATGGAGCAGGACAGCATCGCCCTGGCGCTGGACATCAAGAACATCGAAGCCCAGATGACGCACGGCCGGCTGCACGCCCGGCGGCGCGAATTCGACCTGGCGCGGGAAGCCTACCGCGGCATCATCGCCCAGAATCCGAATCATGCCGAGGCCTATTCTGCGACCGCGGAACTGCTCAAGTCCAGTGCACCCGACTCGGCAATCGCCTACTACCGGAAGTACCTGGAACTGGTGCCCGACGACGCAATTGCCAGCTTCAATCTCTCCGGGCTCTACTACAACCGAAGTCAGAAAGAACCGGTCGACCTCCCGCCGAAGCCGGACACAACGGACACACTGGCGTTGAAGTCCTACAACCGGACCCGCGATTCGCTGGTTGCGATTCATCGCGCCGCCCTCTCGGAGAGTGCATTTGTCTATGTCGGCAGGGCGATCAAGCTTGGTTTCAGCCGGGAAGACATCTATGACTTCTACGTCAAGATTGCCCAGGCCGCCAACAAGCGCGGCGCATCCATCACGGCCCTGCGGACCGTGCTTGATAACAACCCGAAGGATGCCCTGAAATTGGCGCTGCTGGGCCAGGTCTATGCCGACAGCGCGGTGGTCAAAGGCGTGGTCGTTGACACCGCCGCGATGCGCCAGTCGATCAGCTGCTACAAGCAGGCCTCGACGATTGACAGCACGATGCGGCGGCGAACGTATGCCTGGATTGCGTCCCAGTACTACAAACAGAAGCAGTATGATTCGTCAATCACTTACAACTCCCGGGTGATCGAACTCGACCCGAAGTCGGCAAGCGCCTATGTCAACCGGGGCTACGCCTACATTTTCGGCAAGGACGACAGAGTCAAGGGGTTTGCCGACCTGGAAAAGGCCCTGTCGATTGACCCCAAGCGCGGCGAACTCCGAGTGCTGATGATGGGGCTCGCCTATAAGTACAAAGACTATGACCAGGCCTATGACTTGGCCAAACTGGTTCTCGAAAGCGACCCTTCAAACGGGGACGCCCGGGCCATCAAGAAGAACGTCGAACTCATCCGCAACCCCCCAAAACCCGAAGAAGAATAAACCAATGGCGCAGAGAAGAATGGCGAATGACGAATGGCAAATGACGAATCGTCATTCCTTCTGCCCTTACCCCAAGGAGGTAACACAATGAGCCCAGTAGTTCAACTTATCCTATCGGTTGGACTCCCCGTCGCCATCATCGTGGTCATGGCGATTCTCATGGCCTACGCCAAGAAAGCCGGCATCATCACGCTGCTGCTCTATGCCCTGACCCTGGTCAACTGCGCGATCATTTACCTGGTTGTGCTGCCCAAGGAAGGCAAGTCGGTCTGGGCCGCGCTGCGGCAGGGCGGCCCGCTGGTTACGCTGCTCATCGGTCTCATGATTGTGCTCTTCACCTACGTGATTGAGCGCTATCTCACGCTGCGCCTGGCGCGCGGCAAGGAACCGCATGCCAACTTCATCGCCAAATTCCGCAAGGCGGTCCTGGGCAAGGATTTCCCGGGCGCGCTGAAGATCTGCGATGCGCAGAACGGCGTCACCGCCAACGTGCTGAAGTCGGGGATTGAGTCCTACCTCAATCTGACCCGGGATAACACGCCGAAAGAGAAGAAGTTCGCGTCGCTGGACAAAGCGGTTGCCGACGCCACCGGGCGCGAAACGCCGCTGCTCGAACGCAACCTGGTCATCCTCACCACAATTGCCTCGATCGGCACGATGGTTGGCCTGCTCGGCACGACAATCGGCATGATCCGGGCATTCCAGGCGATGGGCAACACCGGTGCGGTGGATGCTACGAAGCTGGCAATCGGCATTTCCGAGGCGCTGTTCAACACCGCGTTCGGCCTGATTAACGCCATACTGGGCATTGTCGCCAACAACTACTATGTCAACAAAGTTGACCAGTTCAACTATGAGATCGACTCTTCAGCCTACGACATGAAGGAAGCGCTGACCGAGATCGAAGGTTAGAACCATGGCCCGGGCAAAACGACGAGTAGGCATTTCACTCGACATGACCCCGATGGTCGACATCGGGTTCCTCCTCGTCATCTTCTTCATGTCAACCTATCATGCCCGACCGCCGGAAACGGTGAAGGTTGACCTGCCCATGTCCCGGTCGCCGCTCAAGGTCCCGGAACGGCACGTCATCATTCTCTCGGTGATGCCGCCGGAGCGGGCCTGGGCGATGGCGGACAGCTATAATCCGACGCTGATCCGCGCCAACTACCAGAAATATCTGGCCGAAGGCATGCGCCCGAACATGGCGATTGACCGGACAATCAGGGAGATGCAGGAGGACCCGGTGCTTCACGCCCAGGTCCTGTCCGAAGCCAGGCGGTTGAGCGCGGCGCAAAAGAAGGCTCGCGCCGACAGCATGCTGCTCTGGTACAACACCGGCCGAGACGCGGCCCAGCCGCTATCCTATCCCGACATCGGCCCCACGATTCAGCGCCTGCGTATCGAGGATGACAGCACCGTGCTCGTGATCAAGACCGACAGCATGTCCGAGTCCGGGAGCGTGCTGCAGCTCATGGACAAGCTGACCGCGCCCGACGTCAACATGCTCCGGTTCAGCCTGATGACCATGATGCGCGAGAATCGCCCGGCCGAAAAGCCGGCGGGAAAGGAGAAGTAGCCATGGGTATGGTTGACAGCGCCGGCCCCAAGAAGAAGGCCGGTCCCGGTGCCCGCAAGCGGCGCCGAGTCGCGATGCACATCGACATGACGCCGATGGTGGACATCGCCTTCCTGCTGGTGATTTTCTTCATGACTACGACCCGGTTCCGCGAGCCCCAGGCGATTGAAATCACACTGCCCAAGCCGGGGAAGCCCAAGAAGACCAAGCAGTCCAACGTCCTGGTCCTCGCAATTGACGGTCAGGGCAAGATGACCTACAAAATCAGCGGCGCCGAACCGCTGCCGGTCGAGCTCGATTCGCTGGAGCCATTGCTCAATGCTCAAGAGCAGGAGAATATTCTCAAGCAGTCCAACGGCGCCGAATACCTGGACAAGCTGGCCCGCACCCCGCTCGGCAAGGAGCACGACGCACTCGAGAAAATCATCAAAGAGGACATCTCCAAGCTCACGGTCCTGATTCAGGTTGACCCCCGGTCGCGCTACAAATCCGTGATCGAGGCGATGGACGCGGTGAATCATGCCAAGATGGTGCGGTTCAGTGTGGTCCGCGCCGGGGTCCTGGAAGCGGCCCAGCCCGCGGCCGCCCCCGGCGCGCCGGCCCCGCCGCCGGCCCCGGTTGAACCGACCGGAATGAACCAGCCGCGAGACGAAACCGAGGCGGAAACCCTAGTGTCGAAGCTCGAAATCCGAAACGTTTCGGATTTAGGGTTTCGGGTTTCGGATTTGGCTTCATCAGGGAGGGCGTAATGCTTACTGCCACACACTGGTACAACCTCTACCCGCGCAACCTGCGCCGGTCGTACTACGTCATGCTCATCCTGTGCTGGGCGACAGTTTTCTTCATCATCGGCTACGGCCGCGTCAGCGCCAACCGCGCTGCCCGACGCGCCGCGGCAAGTGACGGCGGAGTGGCGATAATCATGCCCTCCGACACCATCCGTTACTCGGAGATGGCCCCGCCGCCCAGCCTCTCCGGCGGGTCGGTCGTCGCCGAAGCTGCCCTGCCCGACGCGGCCCCGGGCAGCGTCGAGGGAGTCACCAGCACGATCCCCCTGCCGGTGCCGGATGAACAGGCTGAAGTCGCCACGATGGCAACCCAGTCCAAGGTGAGCGGCGTCGCAGCCCCGGCGGCGAGCGGCTCGGGCGCGCCGGTCTTCATCATGCCCGAGACCACCAGACAGGTTTTTGACGACAACAAGCCCGCGCCGGTAATGGTCAAGTACATGAAGGCGTCGGTCATGCCCACTCCGCTCAAAGACGTGCAGCCGGAATATCCGGAGAAGGCCCGGACCATGGGGTTTGAAGGGACGGCGATGATTGACATGTGGCTCAAAAAGGATGGCACCGTTTCGGTCGTGCAGGTCTACAAGAGCTCAGGGTATCCGATGCTCGACACGGCCGCAGCCAAGGCCGCGAGCAACAGCTCGTTCACCCCGGCCCGCGGCGCCGACGGCGCCCCGGTCAACGTCTGGGTGCGCCGGCCGTTCCGGTTCTCGCTCTCAGGCGGACAGCGCTAGGAAGCTCAAGCCGCAAACTCAAGCGTCGGGCCGAAATGTAGCAGGGGCGCGCAAGCGCCCCTGCTCTCTTCCCTGGTACTTACTACTCACTACTATCTTCCCTCACCCGCCTTCACCGCCGCGATGATCTCGGCTTTGGTTGCCGCCGCCATCAGTGCTTTGCGGTTGGCGTCCTTCTTGACGAAGGACGAGATTGCGGCCAGCAGTTTCAGGTAGTCCGAGACGCTGTCCGGCGGGGCCACGACCATGAAGAAGAGGAAGACCGGGGCATCATCCAGAGCCTGGAAGTCAACTCCCTGGCGTGACCGGGCAAGAACCAGGATCATCTTCGACAGCCCCTCAATCTTGGCATGCGGGATTGCCACGCCACTGCCAATGCCGGTGCTCGTCACGGTTTCCCGGGCGCGCAGGGCATTGAGGACCTGGGCGCTGTCGGCCTGGCAGTCGGCTTTCACGCACCCGGCCGCGAGTTCGACGAGGCGTTCCAGAACCGCTTCCTTGGCGGTCGGCTTCAGGTCCGGCTCAATCAGCACTTCGCTGAGCAGCCTACTTATCTTCATTTGACTCGGCTCCCGGCTAGATCAGGGTCCGCAGCGCTTCTTCGCCGCTCCGCGTCGTAAACGCAATCACCGTATCGCCGGCCTCCAGCAGGCTCTCGCCCTTGAGAATCTGAACCTGGTCATTGCGGATAGAGGCAATCAACAAGGTGTCCCGCGGTAACTCCAGGGCCTTCACCGGCTTGCCCAGCACCGGCGAACCTTCCGGCACCTCAATCTGGACAATCTCGGCGTTGCGGAACGACATGAGCTCAGTGAGAAAACTCGTGCCCATTTTGTGGCCAATCAGGGCGCTGATCATGTTGGTCGTGTTAACGGTCTGGTCCACGCCCAGCAGGTTGAACAGCGCCTCGTTCTTCGGGTCGTTCACCCGGGCCAGGGTCTTGGGTACCATGTAGACAATCTTCGCCATCTGACAGATAATCAGGTTGTCCTGGTCTCTGCCGGAGGCGGCGACCAGCAGTTCGCAGCGATTAGCGCCGGCCTGCTTCAGGACGAACGCATCCGAGGCGTCGCCATAGACCACGCTCTCGCCCAACTCGTCGGAGAGCTGCTGGTGGCGCTGCTTATTTTTCTCAATCAGCGCGATTTCATGGCCTTCGGCGAGCAGTCCCCGGGCCAGGCTGTAGCCTACCTTGCCGCCGCCGGCGATGACGATGAACATCTAGCGCCCCACCAGCTTCTTGCCAATCAGGTCGGCCATCAGGTCGGTGCCGCAGATTGTCGTCAAGCCCATCTCGGCGAACGCGGTTGCCCGGACCGGATCGGCCAGCCGGACAATCACCTTCCTTACCTTGAGCAGTTCCTTCGCGACCTGGGCCGCGAACAGGTTAGCGTTGTCCTCGCCGGTCAGGGCGAGAAAGGCGTCTGCGGTTCCGGTCTCGGCCTTGCGCAGTATCTCCTGGTCGGTTGCGTCGCCGACCACGAACTGGCAACTGGTCCCGGCTTCCAGCTTGCGGAACGTTTCCACATCCCGGTCAATCACCGTCACCTGATGCTTCTGCTGGCACAGGGCTTCGGCCACCTTCGTGCCGACCTGCCCACAGCCACAAACCACTATCTTCAAATATAACTCCTTGTTTACACAAAACCTGCCCTGCCGGTAGCGAAAACCTCACAATATGCTGTTTCCGGGTCAGGGGAATCAAACATCCCGTTGGCGGCCTTGACTGCGGCTTAACTCGCCGCCGGAGGCGCACCGGGTTGGGAGGGCCGGGTGGTACCAAGGTCCGGTTCTTCGGCCTTCCTCGGGGCGGAGTCAATTATAACCTCGCAGGGTGCGCGCTGCAAGAGGATTTCAATCGTCCGGGTCTGGATGCCGGGCAGGCGTGCGCCGAGCATGGGCGCGGCCATCACAATCAGGTCCGCGTCCTCGTCCCGGGCCAGCCGGGCGATACCCTCGCCGGCCTGGCGGGCGCGCTCGACCTGCGTGCGCACCGGGAGTTCATGCTGTTCGACAATCGCCTGCGCCCGCTCCAGGGTTTCCCGGGCGGTCTGTTCGGTCTTGGCCAGCGGCGCGCTCAGCGAGAGAGTAAACGGTATCTCAATGACATAGGTCAGGACGATTTCCGCTTTCTGGTCCTCGCCCAGCCGGCAGGCCAGCTCGACCGCTCGCTCCCAGTTGCTGTGCATATTCACCGGCACCACGATCCGTCGGATTGATGAGACAATCCGACGGGCATGGGCGGCCACCGCCGGAACCGGGGGTGGAACCGCCAGCAGCCACCAGAGCACCGTAATCAGCGACCCGGCAAAGACCGCGGCGATGACGACGCCGACGAAGGTCATGTGCGGTGTCAGCCGGACGACTTCCGGCGCCAATTCGCCCGGATCCACGCAACCGGCCGTATCCTGCGCCGTCACCGCTATCGACCCGGCCGCGAGGCAAAGTACCGGCAGAAGGAAGAGCAGGGCGATGGCTGCCCGGGCCCGGTGGCCGGTGGCCGGGGGGCGGAGTTTACAATGGCTTGTCATGGTCTCTTGAATCAACGCGGATGTCGTCTTGGGACGGTTCCCGGGTCAGCCGGCGCCAGTTGCGCAGGCCGGATACCAGGCGGTAGACGCCGTAGAGGAGCACCAGGCAACCGAGCATCAACTGGGTCCAGGTCCGGTGCGCCTCATTGCCCAGGCTGAGCAGAAAGGTCACGATGAAGTAACCGCCGAACGCGAGAAACATGACGCTGGCGCCAATCCGCCAGACATCCAGCGGGGATACCTTCGGGCGCAGGCGGTCAGAATCAAGCATGGGGGTTGGCGGGCGGGGGTCGGTGGCCGGTGGTCGGTGGCCGGCTGCCGTCGGAGGGCGGGGGCTGTTTGGCGCGGCGACGGTCGCGTTCAATCAGGGCCTGCTTGTAGTTCTCGAGCAGTTCGAACTCCTCGGCGCTGGTCAGGACCTCAATCTGCTTGGCCTCCCAGTTGCGCGGCAGGCTGCCCAGCAGCGGTCGGCCCGTACGGCGCCGGTAGATGAAGTAGAGGAGAATGCAGAATACACACCACGCCGGACCCGCAATCCGGCCGATGGGATGAGTGAGAATCACTTCAAAGAGAATCAAACTGACACCGACCAGCCCGAACACGCCGAGAATCGGGAAGTCAACCTTTCTCCCCCGGTAGTTGACTTTGATATTCAGCGGCATCTTGTACGGACGCGGGGTGTAGGGGTCCTTGAACCGGAGGGTAATCAGCGAGATGAAAACCAGCGAATAGCCGAGGGTTGCGCCAAAGGCATACATGTTGCCCAGCGTGTCCATCGCATGGGGCGTGAGCGCCGAGAGCAGCACCTGGACCACGGCCAGCAGCGAGAAGACGACAATCGTCCGCACCGGAGTCTGGAACTTGGGGTGAATCTTGTCGAACCACTTGGGAATCAGCCCGAGTTCGCTCATGGAATAGGTCACCCGGGACGCACCCATCACCCCGGTGTTCGAGGAAATCAGCAGAATCGTGGCGCCGATAATGGCCGCGAACGGCCCGGCAATCATGCCGATGAACGGTATCCGGCTGGCCAGAATCGCCACCGGGTCGCCGATATTCTTGGTGATTGCTTCCATCGCGCCCGGGACGCCCAGTGCCAAGGTCGAGAACGCGGTCGCAAAGATAAAGACCGTGAAAATCAGGGCCACTGACGAGCGGGGGATGATGGTTGCCGGACGCCGGGTTTCCTGCGCGGCCTGGGAAATGGACTCCAGGCCGACGTAGGAAATGATGGCCAGCGACGAACCGTACATGAACCGGGTCCAGTCCCAGTGCCGGAACGCGTAAAGCCAATGGTCGGTCATCAGGTCCGGGCGGAAGGCGAACAGGAATCCGAAGATGAGAATCGAGGATTCGGTAATCAAGTCCAGAATCCCCAGGACTTCATTCAGCATCGAGGACTCGCGCACGCCCCGAATATTCAGCAACACGAGGAAACCGATAATCAACAGGGCTTCGCCGGCCCAGATCGGGTTAATGTGCGCAAACGGGCCGAAGGAAATCGAGTACTGCTTGATGGCGGGAAAGAAGAAGTTGACATAGCCGGCCGAAGCGTAGGCGAACAGGGCAATGTCAATTGTGTAGTCCAGCAGCAGCGCCGCGCCGGCAACAAAACCCCAGAAATCACCCAGGCCGCGCAGCGTGAAAAACTGGCCGCCCCCGGCAACCGGATAGGCCGATGCCAGCTCGGTGTAGCACAGGCCAATCATGATGTAGACAATCCCGGCAGCGGCGAAGGCGATGTTCGCGACGCCCTGGGCCGCGGCCACGACCAGCCCGAGCGCGACATAAACGTCGGCGCCGACGTCGGCATAGCCCCACATGAAGGAGCCCCAGACCGTTACGTCGCGTCGCAGTTCGGCCCGTTCGGCCGGTTTGTTATTGTTTTCCTTGGCCATAGTGCCTGATAAAAAGATAGCGCATTCAGCGCACCAACATTATAGGCCGCTAGGGGGGGCTGTCAATGCCCTGCGGAGACGGCCAGGGAGAACGAGCAGCGGGAGTTCAGAGTGCGGATACGAAGATGCAGCGGGCGAACTGAATGCGTCCACCAATTCCGGGGCGTCGCGTCAGAACAGCTCCGGATTCGTCTCCTGCAGCGCCGCAAATCGTCGCACCACCAACTCCTGCACTTCCCGGACCAGCTTCCCGTCCACCTTCTGCATCTGCCAGTACTCCACCTTCTCGGCCAGCTTGTCCGCGAGTACTTCTCGGTTCTGACTTTCAGCTTCTGCCTTCTGACTTCTCCTTGCCTTCCGCCACAACAGCCCGAGCGCTTCCCGCGCTATCATCTTGAACCGGGGATACTCAATCGTGGCCACGGGCTTGTTCTTCAGCAGCTCACTCACCGCCTGTTCAATGATACTGGCCACCATTCGGTAGTTTCTGAGTTTCCGCACCGTCTCGGCCTGCTTCACGGGATGCAAAGGTTTGCCGCCAACCGGCCTGGCCAGCTTCGTCTCGAACTTCCGCACCTGCTTCTCCACTGCCCATTCCAGCCGTTGCTTGTCCCGGACATCGAACTCCGAATCCCTGATCGGCCTCGTGTCAATCTCCACCGGCTCCGAACCGTCAAGCAAGTCGGTGATTTCGCCCCACAACGCCCCGCAGGCGCGAAGGAAGCGGCCCAGCGTCTTGACGGTCGGATTGGCGGTCCGCCCGGTCTCCAGACACATCACCGTCATCTTCCGCATCGGGTAGGTAAGGCCCATCCGGTCCGCTACCTCATCCTGCGTAAGCTGTGCTCGAAGCCGCAACTTGCGCAACCGCGCGCCCAGTTCGGACGGGCCGAGAACCTTCCTTTGCACCATGTCCTAGTATATAAACGCACTATACCGCAGTCAAGAAGTTTCTGGCTGTAACCTTCCGTAAAATCGGAAGCTACGGCGCAACCCAGAGAGGTGGGGGTACGACTGGGGGAGTCACTCCCCCAGTCACCCCCTCAGTCACTGGGTCAGTCACTGACTCAGTGACCCGGAGAGTCACTCAGGGAGTCATTGACCCAGTCACTGGGGCAGTCACTCAGGGAATGACTGAGGCAGTCACCGGGTCAGTCACTGGGGCAATGACTGGGTCAGTCACTGAGTCAGTCACCGGGGGAGTGACTGAGGGAATCACCGGGTCAGTCACTGGGGGAGTCACTGGGTCAGTGACTCAGGGAGTGCTGCACCGGGCGCTCCCGCTGCGTCTAATGACATAGGGTCTATTATGCTCCAGGCAGGACCCTGATGACCGGACTAAGGAGGAAATATGCCGAGGAAAGGCGCTGCGGAACGGGCTGCGAACTACGCGACCAAGTTCGACCCTGAGCACGTGAAAGACATGTTCGAGAAGCGCAAGGTCGGAATGCTGGGCAAGCAGGAGTACAAGATTAACGAGCTGGCCCAGATTGAGGATGGGGTCAAGGCCGCGCTGGCTGACGAGGAAGACGTCACGTCGCTGGACTATCCGTACTACTACGACTTCGCCCGCCAGGTCTACAGGCTCCACAGCAAGTTACCCGGCGGCAAGGCGCACGACCGGGAGGTGCGGATACTGATTGACACCTGGACTTCCCGCAATCTCGACGAGAAGATACTCGTCAAGATTGCCAACGACGTCCTGGGCGTCAAGGTACCCGGCGGCTGGAAGTAGCCGAAGCTCAAGCTTCAAGCCACAAGCTCAAGTTAATCAGAAGGGGCGCGGTCTCCCGCGCCCCTGGTAGTTGCTCGCCTCCGTCGAGTCGTGTTTCAATCCACCCCTCCGCGCGGAGGCGAACCACAGGCGCGGCGTGTACTCTCCGCCGACATACACGTTTCAATCCACGCCTA
>Ga0315288_10002782_pt1 | contig 22406 bp, 19 predicted proteins | sample YL17G11_20_MG_FD_203454 | JGI IMG/M metagenome (GOLD analysis project Ga0315288, IMG submission 203454) | Sediment microbial communities from Yellowstone Lake, YNP, Wyoming, USA - YL17G11_20 | ecosystem: Environmental > Aquatic > Freshwater > Lake > Sediment | place: USA: Wyoming | collected...
AGAAAGTGAAAGAAGATTGCAACATCAAATTATTCACCTTTGAATCTAAAGAAGGTAAAGAGATATACTGGCATAGCACTTCACATATCATGGCTCAGGCAGTGCAAGAACTTTTCCCCGGGGTGAAGTTAGCTATCGGTCCCCCCATCGAGGACGGATTCTACTATGACTTTGACGTCTCAAAACCATTCGAACCGGATGACTTGGAGAGAATTGAGAAAAAAATGGATGAGATCGTAAGACAGAATCATCCTTTTGTTAGAAAAGAGATTTCGAAAACTGAGGCACTGGAGCTGTTTAAACAAAAAGGTGAAAGTTACAAAGTGGAGATACTCTCCGAATTAGAGGTAGACGAAGTAACTCTTTATCAAAATAATGATTTTGTGGATTTGTGCCGTGGTCCGCACGTTCCAGCTACCGGCATCATAAAAAGCTTCAAGCTTCTTAAAGTAGCCGGGGCTTACTGGAGAGGCTCTGAGAAAAATCCGATGCTTCAGCGCATCTACGGAATCTCCTTCCCCTCCAAAAATGAATTGGATGAATACTTAAAAAGAATGGAGGAGATGAAAAAAAGAGACCATCGGGTTTTGGGAAAAGAGCTGGAGCTTTTTTCCATTACAGACGAGGTCGGTCCCGGTCTAGTGTTATGGCATCCTAAGGGAGCACAGATTCGCAGGATCATCGAGGATTTCTGGGTAGCGGAACACCAAAAACATGGCTATCAATTGGTCTATACCCCCCACGTGGCACGATTACGTCTATGGGAGATTAGTGGACATACCGGATTTTATCGAGAAAACATGTATTCAACCATGCAAGTAGAAGATGAAGCGTATCAAATCAAGCCGATGAACTGTCCATTTCACATCCTTATCTACAAATCAAAACTCAGAAGCTATAGAGAGCTTCCATTTAGATTGGCAGAATTGGGTGCTTGCTATCGCTACGAGCGTTCCGGGGTGTTGCATGGTTTAGTCCGGGTGAGAGGCTTCACCATGGACGATGCTCATATATTCTGTAAGCCAGAACAACTGGAGGAAGAGGTTACTAAACTTCTGGATTTCTCACTCTCCATGCTTAAGACCTTAGGTTTTGAGCAATATCAGATCTTCTTAGCCACCCGACCGGAAAAAGCCATCGGAGAAGAGGAGAACTGGGAAAAGGCTACCAACGCTTTAAGGCAGGCTTTAGAGAAGCAGAATCTGGAATTCGAGGTGGATGAAGGCGGAGGCGCCTTTTATGGTCCCAAGATAGATTTAAAGATCAAAGACGTGATGGGAAGACCCCACCAATGTACCACCATCCAGTTTGATTTCAATATCCCGGAGAGATTCGATCTTTGGTTTGTGGGTGCAGACGGAGGCTTTCATCGACCCATCATGATTCATCGGGCTTTGTTAGGCTCGCTGGAGCGGTTTTTCGGAGTCTTAATCGAGCATTACGGAGGAGCATTCCCCTTATGGCTCTCCCCAGTGCAGATCAAAGTGATGCCTATCACCGATGAACAAAATTCCTATTCTGCCGAAATAATCAATAGGCTTCAAGAAGAGGGTTTTCGAGTGGAACTGGATGACAGAAACGAGAAGATAAATTATAAAATAAGAGAGGCGGAAAAAGAGAAGATACCGTATATGTTTATAGTAGGTAAAAAAGAAGTTCAAGACAAAAACGTTTCAGTGCGAAAGCACAAAGAAGGCGATCTAGGTCGATTCAATTTGGATGAAATGATCCAGAAGTTAAAGGAGGATGTAAAGAGCAAGAGTAAAGAATATAGAGAATAGAGCGAAGAGCATAGAGCATAGAGCAAACTATCGTTTAAATGAAGATGATGGATGATATTTAATGAATTTTAAAACGTATCAAACTTGATTAAGTTGACATCCATGATGAGAGCTTGCGAAAAAAACTGCTTGGAGACAAAAGAAGCAAAGAAAGGAGGTGAATCGAAATAAGACCCAAGGAAATCAGAATTAATCAGAGGATTCGTTTTCCCCAGGTTAGAGTCATCGGGGAGAGCGGCGAGCAGATAGGGATCATGGCCACCAAAGACGCCATACGTCTGGCTAAAGAGAAAGGTTTTGATTTAGTGGAGGTTTCTCCACAAGCCAGACCGCCGGTCTGCAAAATAATGGATTACGGGAAATACAAATATGAGCTGGCCAAAAAGGCAAAAGACGCCAAGAAAAAACAGCGCGTCTTCCAGTTAAAAGAGATGCGTTTTAGACCCAAAACCGAGGAACACGATTATACTTTTAAGATGAAACACTTAAAGGAGTTTTTGTCCCAGGGGAACAAGGTTAAAGTTTTTGTGGAGTTCAGGGGACGGGAAAAAGCTCACATTGAGTTTGGACAAAAGATATTAGATAAACTAAAATCTGATCTTTCCGATGTGGGAGAGCCAATTGCCAAATCCCAAATGGAGGGTAGGAGTCTGACCTTGAGTTTCATCCCTAAGACTTTGGAAAAAGGCGTCGCATCTCAGAAAAATCCTTAATGGTCAGTCATAACTATTTCATTATCAGCAACATAACGCAAAACGTTAACGTATAATGTTAAGCGTTTCAAACAGATGGAGGAACTTAATTGCCCAAGATTAAGACTAATAGAGCTGCCGCTAAGAGGTTTAAAAGGACGGGAAGCGGTAAATTTAAGAGAAGCAAAGCCTTCAAAAAACATATTTTGACCAAGAAGAGCAGTAAAAGAAAAAGAAAATTACGCAAGGTTGGATTAGTAGATAAGGCGGATGAACGCAAAGTAAGAAGATTGTTAGTCTACTCAGGAGGACTTTGATGCCAAGAGCAACCAATGCCGTAGCTTCACGCGCCAGAAGAAAAAAGATACTTAAAGCCGCCAAAGGCAATTTTCAAGGCAGAAGAAAGCTTTATCGCACAGCCAAAGAGACCGTCCAAAAAGGAATGGCATATGCTTATGCCCATAGAAGACTGAAAAAACGAGATTTTCGACGACTCTGGATAGTGCGAATCAATGCTTCTGCCAGACTATATGGTCTCTCCTATAGTCTCTTTATGAACGGCTTGAAAAAAGCGGGGGTGGTTTTGGATCGTAAAATTCTGGCGGATATGGCGATCAAAGATAAAGAGGGTTTCGCCAAATTGGCGGATTTGGCTTCTAAGTCCATGGCTGGCTAAGAAGTTGAAACTGACAAATTTTAAGAAAATATTCATAGATTGTTTCTAGTTCGCACAGGGGTTGTACCCCGGTGCGGAGTTAAGGTGGGGTGCCACCTTCGCTCTAACCTGTCAGCATCAGAAGCATTCCAAATTCTGATTTCCTGCTAAGAAGATCAAGTCAGTTTCTACCTGCCCTCTTTTTAGAATGTTTAGAATCTAACCTGTTTTACTATTTTTAACATGACCGATATCAGCCAATTGAAAGAATCCCTCAAGCAAACAGAAAGAGAAGCTCTACAAGAGATAGGAGAGACTGTTAAGCTGGAGGGATTAGATCAGGTAAGAATCAAGTATTTGGGAAGAAAAGGAATAATCACCTCCTTTTTGAAAAGCCTTAAAGATCTGCCGGAAGAGGGTCGTCCCGCTTTGGGTCAGCTATCCAACCAGCTCAAAAGCCGGGTGGAGGAGATACTCCTCAAAAAAGCGGAAGAGCTGAAGGAGCTGGAGCTTTCTTTAAAAAAGGGGAAGCCATCTTTAGACTATACCCTCCCCGGGCGAAAAGGATGGGAAGGAAAACTACATCCCATCACCCAGATAAGTGAAAGGATGATACAGATTTTTTACGGAATGGGTTTTGAAGTAGCCAAAGGACCAGATGTAGAGACCGATTATTATAATTTCTCCTCTCTTAACTTTCCCCAGGATCATCCAGCCAGAGACATGCAGGATACCTTCTATGTATCCAAAGACATTCTACTCCGCACTCATACTTCACCGGTTCAGGTGAGGGTATTTGAGAAAACGAAACCTCCGGTGAGAATCATCGCTCCGGGAAGATGCTATCGTAACGAAGCCATCAATTCCCGAAGCTACTGCACCTTCCATCAGGTGGAAGGATTCTACGTGGATACGGACGTTACCTTTGCCGACCTCAAGGGTGTTCTTACCGCATTCGTGTGGGAGATGTTTGGCAGAGACGTAGATTTAAGATTCCGGGCGAGCTTTTTCCCGTTCACCGAGCCTTCCGCCGAGGTCGACATCTCCTGTTTGATCTGCGGTGGCAAAGGCTGTTCTGTGTGCAAGCACCATGGCTGGCTAGAAATATTGGGAGCGGGGATGATCGACCCGGAGGTTTTCAAAGCTGTGGGATACGATCCTGAAGTTTATTCCGGTTACGCCTTTGGCATGGGGGTAGAGCGCATCGCCATGTTGAAGTATCGAATTGACGACGTTCGGTTTTTCTACGAGAACGATCTGAGATTTTTAAGGCAATTCTAAAATGCAGTTACCAATCTTCAGTTAGCAGTCTATAATCTGGAGTCTTATAACTGTAGACTGCCAACTGGGAACTGCCAACTGGAAACTGAAAATGAAAGTAAGCTACAAATGGCTTAAAGAATTCGTTGATTTCGATCTATCAGTCGATGAGTTGTCTTCGCGGTTGACCGATGCTGGGTTAGAGGTGGAGGACATCACCACAGTAGGGAGTGATTTGGATAAAGTGGTGGTAGGAGAGATAAAGAAAATCTTCCCACATCCGCAGGCGGATAAACTTTCTGTTTGTGAGGTAACGGTGGGATCGGAGACACTCCAGATGGTGTGCGGTGCTCCGAATGTAATCGAAAAAGCCAAAGTTCCGGTAGCTTTGGTTGGCGCCACCTTACCTGCAGGAATCAAAATCACCAAGAGCAATTTAAGAGGGGTGGATTCTTATGGCATGATCTGTTCGGAGAAGGAGTTGGACATAGGTGAGGATGAAGAAGGGATAATGATTCTTGATCCTGAGCTTAAGGCGGGAGAATCACTAAGTTCCGCATTGGACCTTGAAGATTACATCTTAGATATCGCCCTCACTCCTAATCGACCGGACTGGCTCTCTATTGTTGGAGTGGCAAGGGAAGTAGCGGCTTTATGCGGAACTCGAATAAAGAGGAGAGAGGTCAGCTTACATGAGGATGGAAAACCGACTCGAGATATGGTTCAAGTAGAGATAGAAGATCCCCAGGGATGCCCTCGATATGCTGCCCGGGTAATCGAAGACATCAAAATAAAAGAGTCACCCTTCTGGCTGAAAAGAAAACTACAATCAGCCGGTATGCGCTCCATAAATAATGTAGTGGACATAACGAATTTAGCGATGTTAGAGCTGGGTCATCCTCTTCACGCCTTTGATTATGAACTGTTCAAACAGAAGAAAGTGGTGGTGAGAAAAGCAAAGGATAAAGAGAAGTTCATCACTTTAGATCAAGTGGAGCGTACCTTGAACCAGGAGGTTTTGCTTATCACCAACGGAATGAAACCGGTGGCTATCGGCGGGATAATGGGAGGATTGGAAAGCGAGGTTAGCCCACATACCCGCACAATCCTTTTAGAAAGCGCATATTTTGATCCGAAAGTTATCCGCAGAGGACGGATATTCTTGGGGATAGCTACTGAATCCTCACAGAGATTTGAAAGGGGATCTGATCCCAATGGAGTGGTGAAAGCGATTGACCGTGCAGGAGAGCTTTTGGAGAGTTTAGCTGGCGGGAAGGTTCTGAAAGGAGTCGTAGACAACTATCCTTCACCCATTTATCCGGTTCAAATAAATTTAAGACCACAACGAGTCAATAAAATCTTAAGCACAGATCTCGAATCCCAGCAGATCAAGAACATGTTATGTGCCCTGGATCTTTCCGTAGAGGAAAACCAAGATTTGGAAGTAGAAGTCCCGACTTTCAGACCCGATCTTGTCCGGGAGATCGATTTGATCGAGGAGATAGCCCGAATCTATGGATATGGCAACATCAAAACTACCTTAAGAGCGGGAGGTAATTTAGTCACCAAGATACACTGGGAGGATTCAGTCGCTTTAAGGATCAAAGAGTTTCTGGTAGGAAGAGGATTCTTCGAGATGATCACAAATAATCTGGTCGATCCGGATATTCTAAACAGATTGAATCCGGATGCTCCCGCAGTGACCATCCAAAATCCTTTAAGCCGGGATTTGTCGGTTCTCTCCACTACCCTGGCTTACAATCTTCTCTCGGTAGTAAGTCTAAACAAAAACCATCTCGAAAAAAACTTAAGGATATTTGAGCTGGGAAAGGTTTTTGTCGCCGGAGGAGATCAATTACCGGAGGAAAGGCTGCATTTAGGAATAGCCATCTCCGGAGATAGATCGCCACGACACTGGGAAACTAAAGAAGCAGAGGTAGATCTATATGATCTCAAGGGAATCTTAGAGGAACTCTTCCACCATCTTTCCATTCCATTCGAGATAACTCCTGGAAGAAATGTATTGGTGAATCCGGATAACTGCTTTTATCTTCAAATGAAAGAAACGAAGATTGGATATCTGGGTGAGATTTCCAAAGAGATTCTGGACATTTTCGACATTAAAGACAAAGTGTTTTGGGCGGAGCTGGATTTAGAGGAGGTATTTGCGCATATACCTCAAAGGAAAGAATTCTCTCCTCTGCCTAAGTTTCCTCCGGCGGATCGGGACATAGCTGTGGTGGTGGACGAGGTGCTTCTCTCCAGAGAAATAATAGACCGGATAAAGGAGGTGGGGGGAAACACAGTAGAGGACGTGGCTTTATTTGACGTGTATTGTGGAAAACAGATTCCTGCAGGAAAAAAGAGCTTGGCTTATTCTATTCGTTACCGCTTGCAGGAGAAAACGTTAACCGATGAGGAGGTGGAGAAAATTCACCAAAAGGTGATCTCGGAGCTGGAGAAAAGCTTTGGTGCTACTCTGAGGAAATAATATCACAGCATCAGAGATCGAATCTCACAGGACTGTTAAAAATATAGGACACAGCATCCGATTGAAAGAAAAAGGTTCTCGTAGGGATCACGCCGTTGGCGGGATGGCTGTCCGCAGTTTAGTTAGGACAGGGACCCCGCAGAAGCGGGATTTCGCACGCTCAACAAGCCCTGTCCCTACGAATTATTTCCATCGCTAAACAAGTTTTTAACAAGTCCTTACGACAAACTCATGACTGGTTCAAAGTTCACCATAAATGGCAAAGTGCTAAAATTCCTTGCACTTAGTGAGGAAGCGAGATTTATCATGCAATTAGAAAATTTTGAAAAATTGGAAGAGAAGATAACCCGGGCGATAGAGGTGATCGACCGCTTGAAGCAGGAAAATCAGGAGATCTCCTCTTCCTACAGAAAGCTGGCAGAAGAGATACATAATTTTGAAACGGTCACAAAAAGATCAAACGTTGAAGCTGAGCTATGTAAACATGAACTGGCAGATAAGGAAAGGGATTTTGCCCGAAAGAGGGAGGAGATAAAAAAACGTGTGGAAAAGCTGATGGAGAAGCTGGCTCCGCTTGGGGATCTGGATGATACCATTCTGGAAAACAAAGATAATTAATCCAGCCAGCTGTGACCACAGATTTAACCCAATAAGCATGAAAGTCATCAGATAAATGGATTATTACAATGTTAGCTTAAGAAATCTCTGAAAACTTATTTTGAAAGGAAAACCTGGAGTGTCCCGTTTTAGTCATCAACTATTTTCCTTGGAATCACATGTAGCTACATATTATTCCAACTGATCTCAAGACACAGCATTCGTGCTTTAGTCAGGTTTAGGTGTAAACGCCACTAAAGTGGCTAAGAACTGGATCTATAAAACTTTTGCCCGATTGATTTTTTCGGAGAACTTCTTTAAATCTCTTGACAAAGTAAGTCTGGTTTCGTAATATTTTACAGAGGTGTTGTTATAGATAGTTTTCAAGTGGGGAAAAAATAAAAGAGCTTTTTAGAAATCTTCTTTTGGATTGCTTTTGCTAATGGAAGAAAAAAAACAGGCCGTTAAAGTCAATATTTTCGGTGAAGATTATCCTATAAAGGGTGATTCAGACGCCTTGCACATCCAATCGGTTGCCAAATACGTAGATCAGAAGATGAAAGAGGTAGCAGAGAAAATATCTAACAAGCTACCTTTAAAGGTAGCAGTTTTGGCAGCCATGAACATAACGGATGAGTTATTCAAAGAGAGAGAAGACAAGGAGAAGAAACTGCTGGATGTGGAAGTTAAGTCCCAATCCCTTTTAGAGCTGTTAAACGGAAAGATAAGTCAAGAAGAAAGCTAAAAAGCAGTCTTTGTTTTTATTCCCCACTCGGATTGGTTGATTTGCCAGTCTTCAATTAACAGTTGCCAGTGGCCAGTTGCCAAACTGCAAACTGTCAACTGGGAATTAGTAACTGAAAACTGGCAACTACAACAAAACAAGTGGGGTTTTTCATATAGGATCCATCGGTGTGAACTATATGGCTCACACCATCGGATCCGAGGGGAAGGAGAAGCATTATGAACATCTTAATGATTATCGGTATAGCCGCAGGCGTAGCGATTTTGACCTTCTTTTTGGGATGGTTCATCAGCCGTCGAATCGGAGAGATGAAATTAGGAAAAGCGGATGAGCTAGCAAAAAAAATCATAGAGGAGGCGGAGAAAGAGTCGGAGATTAAAAAGAAAGAAGCGATCTTAGAAGCTAAAGACGAGTGGTATAAAGCTAAAGTCAATTTTGAAAAAGAGCTTCAGATCAAGAAAGCCGAGTTTGTCCGACTGGAAAAAAGGATCTCGGAAAGGGAGACGCATTTAGATCGTAAGGTAGACATCTTAGCTAAGAAAGAAAGGGATATACAGAATCGGGAAAAGGTTCTGTTTGCCAGAGAGAAGGCGATCCGATCCAAAGGTGACGAGCTGGACCGGTTGATCGCTGACCAAAACAAACAACTGGAAAAAATAGCCCAGATGACCTCAGAGGAAGCGAAGAAACTTTTAATGGAAAATTTAGAAAGTCAAGCTCGTCAGGAAGCGTCGCAATTTATCAAGGAGATCAAGGAACAAGCAGAACAGACCGCAGAGAAAGAGGCAAAGAACATAATCATCTCCGCCATTCAAAGGTGCGCGGCGGATCATACCGTGGAATCCACCGTGTCGGTGGTGAATCTTCCCAATGAGGAGATGAAGGGACGGATCATCGGAAGGGAGGGGAGAAACATTCGCTCGTTTGAAACTGCCACCGGGATCGACGTGATCGTGGATGACACTCCCGAGGCGGTGATTCTTTCGGGATATGATCCTATAAGGAGGGAAATCGCCCGCATGGCTTTGGAGAAGCTGACCGTGGATGGGCGAATTCATCCCGCCCGCATAGAAGAGGTGGTAGCCAAAGCGGAAAAAGAAATGGAGGTCATTATCCGCGAGACCGGAGAACAAGCCTGTTTCGACGTGGGCATACACGGGATTCACCCCGAGTTGGTGAAACTCTTGGGCAAGCTCCAATTCCGAACCAGCTATGGTCAAAACGTCCTGCAGCATAGTAAGGAAGTGTCTTTCTTAGCATCCCTGATGGCGGCGGAGCTGGGTTTGGATTCCAATTTAGCCAAAAGATCCGGGCTTTTGCACGACATAGGCAAAGCAGTTGATCGGGAGACCGAAGGAACGCATACCCAGATAGGATATAATGTCGCTCAGAAATATGGAGAGAATCCCATGGTGTTGAATGCAATCGCATCGCATCATGAGGACGTCACCTCCGAGTCCCCCTATTCCGTTCTGGTTCAGGCGGCAGATGCCATCTCCGGAGCCAGGCCAGGCGCCAGACGGGAAACTTTAGAAGGATATATCAAAAGACTGGAAAAGCTGGAGGAGCTGGCGGATTCTTTCAAAGGCGTAGCCAAGTCGTATGCCATTCAAGCAGGGAGAGAGATCCGGGTTATTGTGGAGCATGAGCGCATAGACGATAAGGGTGCAGCAGAACTGGCAAACGAGATGGCAAAAAAGATCGAGGCAGAGCTAGAGTATCCGGGACAGATCAAAGTTACGGTGATACGCGAAACCAGAGCGGTGGAGTATGCCAAGTAAGGAAAATTCCTGAAGTTAGGAAAGCTCAAAGCTCGGTTATCCCGCCGAAGGCGGGAAGCTCGAATCTTCACTCGAAATTCGATACTCGATACGAGTATCGAAACCGATAAACCAACTTCGAATCTTTATGAGCAGAGGACACCTCGTCCTCTATCAAAACTCACTTTTATAGTCACGGACGAGGGTGTCTGTAACAAACAGAAGAATTCATTTCAGGAAAGTGACTTGAACATATTATTTATCTCTGACATAGTGGGAAGACCAGGGAGGTGGGCGGTTTCTCAACTCCTGCCTGACTTCAAGAAAATTCACCAGATAGATTTTACCATCGCCAATGTGGAGAATGCCGCCGGGGGATTCGGTTTAACCAAAGAGATAGCGAAAAAGATTCACACTTACGGTGTGGATTGTTTGACCAGTGGCAATCATATCTGGGATCGGAAGGACATTTATCCGTATCTAAACGAAGACCTGCGCATCTTAAGACCGATCAATTATCCACCAGGCGTTCCGGGAAGAGGTGCAGGGATATATGAAACTAAAGACGGACATAAGATCGGAGTTTTGAACCTTCAGGGGAAGGTTTATATCAAAGAGATAGATTGCCCTTTCCGGGTAGTGGAGAAAGAGCTTAAGACTCTCAAAGAACAAGCTAATGTCATAGTTGTTGACGTGCATGCTGAAGCCACCTCCGAAAAGATAGCTTTGGGATGGTATCTGGATGGAAAGGTTTCTGCAGTTTTGGGAAGTCATACTCATGTCCAGACCGCAGATGAGACGATCCTGCCACATGGAACTGCATACATCACCGATGCGGGGATGACCGGTGCGCATGACTCGGTAATCGGCGTAAATAAAGAAGATGCTATCATTCGTTTCCTTACGCAAATCCCACGCCGTTTTACCCTCGCAAAAAAAGATGTCAAATTTTCCGGAGTGCTGGTCAAGATCGATCTTGATTCAGGCAAAGCTTTAAGCATTGAAAGGATTAAAATTGACGTCCCCAGACCTGAGGATGAAGAGAAGGAAGACGATAAGGGAGCTCTTTAATGACGAATGATTGATGACGAATGACGAATAAATGCTGATGACGAATGACTAATGACGAATAAGGAATAAGAGCAATTCATCATCCGTCATTCGTCATCCGTCATGCTTTTAAATTGGAGTGATTATGTCAGCGGAGATCATCGATGGTAAAAAAATCTCTATAGAAATCAAAGAAAGTCTGAAAGAGAAGATAAGAAACCTCAAAGAACATGGACGAGTTCCCGGACTGGCAGCAGTCTTAGTAGGAGACAATCCCGCTTCTCAAGTCTATGTGAACATGAAGGTGAAAGCTTGTGAGGAGGTGGGAATTTACTCCGAGGTTTTTCGATACCCCAAAGATCTGCCTGAATCGGAGCTTCTTGATAAGATCGATGAATTGAACAACCAAAATAACATACATGGAATTCTGGTTCAGTTCCCAATGCCAGAGCAGATAAGCGAAGAAAAGGTGATTTTAGCTGTCGATCCAAAGAAAGACGTGGATGGATTTCATCCTTTCAATGTGGGAATGATGGTAGCGGGCAAACCTACTTTTTTACCTTGCACTCCGCTGGGTATTCAGGAGCTTTTGGTAAGATCAGGTTATGATCCATCCGGAAAACACGTGGTGATATTGGGTCGGGGGAGTTTGGTGGGGAAACCGCTTGCTCCCATGCTATTTCAAAAAGCCAAAGGTGCCAATGCTACTGTCACTATTTGTCATACCGCCACAAAAGATTTGTCCAGTCTTACCAGACAAGCAGACATCTTGATTGCGGCAATGGGAAAGGCAAGATTCGTCACCAAAGAGATGGTCAAACCTGGGGTGGTGGTGATTGACGTAGGAACTAATCGAATAGAGGATCCATCCACTAAATCCGGATATAGATTGGTGGGGGACGTAGATTTCGATTCAGTCAGCCAGATAGCCAAAGCGATCACACCGGTTCCCGGAGGCGTGGGACCTATGACCATCGCCATGCTTCTTTCCAATACGGTTAAAGCGTGCGAGATGGTGTCGAAGGATTAAATGGTTCGACTGCGCTCACTGTCTTCGACGGATTTAGCAGTTCGACTACGCTCACTGTCTTCGACGGATGAAACGGATGAAAGCCATGTAGCGGAGCCTTCATGTCTCCGGAAAATTCAGAAAGCGACCTATGGCGCTCCCTGTAATGGACAGCGCCATTTTTATTTGGAAAAAGAAGAAATTTAATATTGGAGTGTCAAGCCCCGCTTATAGCGGGGTCTACGACTTTAGCTTGACCAGAAGAATCTTCCAATATAGACGTGTGGGCATAGTTCACCTAAAGGTGAACACTCCATTGTTCTAAGTAACTTTTTAAAATCTATTAAGTTGAGCTTGACATATGAGGGATTTTAATTATCCTATGACAGGGGAGATGTGGAGTTGTAAGATGACGGAAAGAGAACTAAAATTTAGGGAGGGATATAAAATTGCTAAATGCTGTTCTCCTGATTCTAATGATACTATCACAGGATACTTCAGTTATAATAATGTACTCATAGTTCATAAAACTTCTTGTGATAACCTTAAAAAGGCTGAATCAAAAAGATTGGTTTCTCTTTCCTGGGAGGAGATATTAGAAAAGAAAGCTGAAGAACCAGATCAGGATTTTTACGTGTTAGATGAGCTTGACTTTCGCATCCTGCAACACCATCATGTGATGGGAGTGGATTACTCCTGGATGGTGGCTAATGTTCTGAATATTGATCCGGAGCAGACATTTGAACGGCATAAAAAGCTAAAGAATTTGAAACTCCTAAAGCGAGTTGAACCGGTGATGATCCAGTATCGTAAAAATGTAGTGGACAACAAATGGATCAAACATCGCAACCATACTTATTATCAAATCACTCCGAAAGGAGAAGGATACCTGAATTTCTTTATTTCTAAAAACAAAACAGGCGCTTAGCTAAAATAGTCGTTTTATGTTGGGACGGAGCTTGTCCTTCAGGATGAATCCTTCAGGATGAATTCCCGTCCGAACTCAGCACGGACAGCCACGAGGGCTGTCCCTACAGCTTAGCCTAAAAGGAACTAACATGGCTCAAATAAGAATCTCAGCCAAGGATTTAGGGGTTTTGGCAATGCCCAATTTCTGCCCCCGCTGTTTCTGGATCAAGATGCACTGCCCTAAGCTTCCCTTTCAGATCTTTCCAGGAATATTTTCCTCCATCGACTCTTACACAAAAAAGGTGACCAGCGCTCACTTTGTCCGATACCATCAATTGCCATCATGGCTTTTGAAACTGGGAGACTTAGGTGTTCCAGTAAAAGTCCCACATTATTCCAAATTCGGTGTTGTAGATGAAAGGAGTGATATCTTACTTCGTGGGACACCGGATGATATATTCGAAAGTGATGACAATTCGTATTTCATAGTGGATTATAAAACCGCAAAGTTTACGGAAGCGCAAGATAGCTTGCTTCCGATCTATGAAGTCCAGCTCAATGCTTATGCTTACATCGGAAACAGACAGGGATTTCACCCTGTCTCCGGCATTGCCTTAGTTTACATGGAGCCACAAACGAATGTTACACCGGAAGAACTGGAGCCTTTCTTAAGAGAGTCTGGATTCTTAATGGGTTTTGCGGGACATGTTCTTCCGCTCAAGCTGGATTCAGAAGAGAGGATTCCGCCTCTTCTGGAAAAGGTTAGGAAAATCTATGATCTTGAGTCTCCGCCCCCGGGTAAAGAGGAATGTAAAGATTGCAAATGCTTGGAAGAACTAATGGTAGTGGTGACAGGCAGACTACTTAGTTAGATTTTATGGGGCTTCTCCAAAAGAGTTGCTAAAAAAATGAGAAATATGTGATGAAGCTTGGATGAATTTGGATTCCCCCTCACCCTAACCCTCTCCCCCTTCGACAAGCTCAGGGCGGTGAGCAAAGTCGAACCGCCAAAGGGGAGAGGGGATTCTTCGACATTTTATATGCAAGAAAAAATTTACACAATAACCGAGATCACCAGAGAGATAAAAAACATATTGGAAGGAAATTTTCCAAATGTGTGGGTGGAGGGTGAAATCTCCAATTATCTTCTTCACTCTTCCGGACATCGCTATTTCTCTTTGAAGGATGAGAGCGCTCAGATAAGATGCACCCTCTGGAGATTCAGAGGAGATGCACTTCCCTTTGAACCTATAGATGGAATGAAAGTTATTGCTTTAGGAAGCATTTCGGTTTACGAAAGGAATGGGCAATATCAATTAGACGTGGTCGATCTGATACCGGCTGGTTTGGGCAAGCTGGAGATCGCTTTTCAAAGGCTTAAAGAAAAACTTTTCCAAGAGGGACTGTTTGATGAAGAACACAAAAAACCGCTCCCCCCATTTCCGGAGAGAATCGGAGTGGTAACATCCCCCACTGGTGCAGCGGTTAGAGACATAATTAGAATCATCCATAATCGTTTTCCCAGCGTAAAAATAGTTGTAAACCCCGTTAGGGTTCAAGGAGGGGGAGCAGCAGAGGAGATTGCCAAAGCGATTAGGGAGTTCAATGAATACAAAAGGGTGGACGTGATGATAGTGGGGAGGGGAGGGGGATCGCTGGAGGACCTCTGGGCTTTCAATGAGGAGAGTGTGGCAAGAGCCATCTATAATTCGAAGATTCCGGTGATTTCTGCGGTAGGGCACGAGATCGATATTACCATCTCGGATTTTGTGGCGGATTTGAGAGCACCTACACCATCCGCTGCTGCACAGATGGTGGTTCAAGAGAGCGGAAAGCTTTTGGATTTGGTAAGCTCTGACATAAGAAAGCTATCTTTTTGTCTAGTTTCATTGCTCGAATACTCAAAGCAAAGGTTAAAGACATGTAAGGAAAGCTATGGTTTTAGACGACCTTTTGATATCGTCACTCAAAGGTCTCAAAAGTCAGATGAGCTTTATGGTCAACTTATGAGCAAAGCAAAAAATTACTTGGAAATCGAATCTAATGCTATATCTTTATTGAGAGAAAAGCTAAAGACCTTATCGCCTGAATCTGTTTTGAAAAGAGGATATTCCATAGCCAGGAAATTGCAGGATTTAACAGTAATCAAAGATGCGGGGATTTTGAAGAAAGAAGACAAGATAGAGGTGAAAGTATTCAAAGGAAGGATCGAGTCGAAGGTCGAGTTGATCGATTTGGAATAAATATAAAACGAGGTAAAGTTGGCTGGCAAAAAATCCGCTAAAGAGAAGAGTTTCGAAGAAGCATTAAGTCAATTAGAAAAGATAGTTCTGGAATTGGAGGAAGGGGAGTTATCCTTAGAAGAGGCTTTGAAAAAGTTCGAGGAGGGGATTGAGCTTTCCCGATTCTGCACTCAAAAATTGACTCAAGCAGAAGAAAAAGTCAAAAAGCTGACAAAGACTGCGCAAGGTGAGTTCAAGACGGAGCCACTGGATTTGGGGCAGGAGTGATGATCAGTGGTCAGTGTCCAGTTGCCAGTGGCCAGAAATACTCTCTCCCCTTCGAGGCTGTGTCACAATTATGTTTTGAAGTTGTAGCCGTCCATGTGAACGTAAGTCATTGAAATTCATCATATCGTTTTCGCAGGCTAAAGGGTGTGTTGAAAAACCCGTTATTGAGGGATTGGACTTCGTAGGGACAGGGCTTGTTGAGCCTGCGAAATCCCGCCTTGGCGGGGTCCCTGTCCTAACTTTAAGGCGGACAGCCACAAGGGCTGTCCCTACGAAAATCATTTCTTTTCGACCAAACATCATGAGACACTTTTTCAACAGCCCCTAAAACCTGCGGCTACAAAAAACCGAATTATGACACAGTCTCTTCGGGGAGAGGGTTAGGGTGAGGGGAAATCTAATTAACATAAGTGGAAAGTCATATTGATATGGAGAATTAAATGGCAACACAAACCATAAATTTTTTCTCTGAGCTGGAGAAAAGAGAAAGATGGGTAGCATCTTATCTTAAATCAGAGGAATTCCAAAACTGGTTTAAGCCGGTTCATATTAAAGAAGCGGTATACTGCTACGTTAACCGGGCGGGAAAACGTCTTCGTCCGGCGGTTTTGCTATTGGCTTGCGGAGCAGTGGGAGGGAAAGAGGAGGATGCCATACCGGCAGCTGCATCTGTGGAGATGTTTCATACCTGGACTTTGGTGCATGACGACCTGATCGACAATGACGACAAGAGAAGGGGTGGATACACGGTTCATGCTCAATCATCTATGATTGCAAAAAAAGAGATGAGCTACACCGATGGTCAGGCAAAAGATTATGGACGGGACATCGCCATACTAGCCGGCGACGTTCAACAGGGATGGTCGGTAAGTCTTTTGTGTGATTGTTCCCTGAAGAGAAACGTAAAGCCCGAAGTAACCCTTACCTTAATTCGAATGCTGGAATCTTATGTGCTAAACACCTTAGTCTCCGGTGAAACTTTGGACATTCAATTCGCTAAACAACCTATTGAATCTTTCTCACCGGAACAAATAATCGACATGCTTTGGCAGAAGACCGGCGCGTTATATGAATATTGCGCCAAAGCGGGAGCGATGATCGGGCTGTCTACCACCGATGCGCAGGACAGAAGAGTGGTTGCCTTATCCAATTTTACCAGCAAATGTGGCACTGCCTTCCAATTGCAGGATGACATTTTGGGCATTGTCGGTGACGAAAAGCAATTAGGAAAACCTGTCGGCTCCGACATTCGTGAAGGAAAGCGGACCACCGTCATCTACCATGCATTTAAGAACGCATCTTCCCAACAAAAAGCTAAGTTAAAAAACGTTCTGGGTAAATCGGATGCGACTAAAGAGGAAATTGACGAGATTACCCAGCTATTAATTGAATTGGGCGGAATATCCGGAACAAAACAGATGGCAGAGCATATAATAGAAGAAGCACGCCCAGAGCTCAACATTTTACCAGATTCTCACTACAAAAACCTTCTTCTAGCCTGGGCTGATTTTATGATCTCACGAGATTTCTGAGGAACTGAAATGACCCGGTGGTTAGATCAAGTAAACTCACCTTTTGACCTGAAGAATATTCCCATAGATAAACTGGGTGAGCTGGCGGAAGAGATTCGGGAAAAGATCATCACTGTAGTCTCCCAAAACGGCGGACATTTAGCGTCGAACCTGGGAGCGGTGGAGTTAGTGTTAGCCCTTCATCGGGTTTTCAACTCGCCCAAAGATAAGATCATCTGGGACGTGGGGCATCAGTGTTATGCCCATAAGCTTTTAACCGGGCGGAAGGATAGATTTGAGACCTTGAGAAAATATGAAGGACTGAGCGGTTTCCCTAGCCGGTCGGAAAGCGAGCATGACGTTTTCAACGTGGGACATGCATCCACATCTATCTCCTCTGCTTTGGGGGTTGCGTGCGCCCGCGATCAAAAGGGAGAGAAATTTTCAGTGATTGCGATAGTGGGCGATGGCGCCTTGACCGGAGGCTTAGCTTTCGAGGGTTTGAATAATGCGGGAGCTTCGGGAAGGAATCTGCTGGTTATCTTGAATGACAACACCATGTCCATTTCCAAAAACGTGGGAGCTTTGTCCCGATATCTAACAGATCTTTTAACTGATGAAAAATACAATAAACTCAAAGCCGATGTATGGGAGCTTACCGGAAGATTCAAAAGAAGAGACAAGATAAGAGCAGCGGTGGCAAAAGTGGAGGAGGGAATCAAAGGATTCTTGGTGCCGGGAAGTCTCTTTGAAAAACTGGGATTTCGATATTTCGGTCCGGTAGCCGGTCATGACATTAGGGGATTGATTAAGACTTTAGAACAGTTGAAGGTTTTGAGCGGTCCGATCATACTGCATGTGGTGACCACTAAAGGCCGGGGATACAAATATGCAGAAGAGGATGCGCCACGTTTTCATGGCATAGGCGCTTTTGATAAAGTGAGTGGAAATTCAAACGGAAATACAGATGAACTAACTTATACCGATGTTTTCGGAAACACTCTGGTTAAGCTGGCTTCAACCGATGAGAAGATCGTTGCAATCACTGCTGCCATGACTTTGGGCACAGGACTTTTAGATTTCGCCAAAGCTTTTCCCCAGAGATTTTATGACGTGGGAATTGCAGAGCAACACGGCGCTACCTTTGCCTCCGGACTTGCCAGTCAAGGTCTCAAACCCGTATTTGCAGTATATTCCACTTTCCTTCAGAGAGCGTTTGATCAGGTGATACACGACGTCGCTTTGCAAAATCTTCCGGTGATTCTGGCTATAGATCGGGCGGGAATAGTCGGCGCAGATGGTCCCACTCATAATGGCGCATTCGATTTAAGCTATCTAAGACACATTCCCAACTGGATAGTCATGACTCCCAAAGATGGCAATGAGCTGAAGAACATGCTCTATTCTGCCGCTAACTGGGGAAAGGGTCCAGTTGCCATCCGGTATCCGCGAACTGCCATTCCGGATGCGATTACGGGTGAATTTGTCCCGATTGAAATGGGAAAATGGGAAAGATTAAAAAAGGGGAAAGATGCAGCCATCTTGGCAGTAGGGTCTATGGTTTATCCAGCGAGAGAGGCTTCCTATCAGCTTCAAGAGGAGGGGATAGATATTGAAGTGGTGAATGCACGCTTTGTGAAGCCTTTGGATGAAGAGATGCTCAACTCCATTCTAAGCGAATTCGATAAAATAATCACCGTTGAGGAAAATGCACTTTTGGGCGGATTCGGCTCCGCGGTTTTGGAATTCGCTGAAATCCATAATTTCAATCACGCGGTTATCAAAAGAATGGGCATTCCGGATGAATTCATCCAGCATGGCTCAAGGAATAAGCTTTTGAGCATTTTAGGATTGGATAAAAATGGAATTATCCAAACAATAAAGAAGGTTATTAAATCTAAAACGCAGTCGGTGATAAAATAATATCCAAACACGTTTACTATATTAAGTATGCGAGAACAACCAAGCGAAATCAAGCCCATTGATCGAGCCATCCCCCCGCATAAAGCTCAGCAATGGCATTTTAAAATACATCCTTATTTTACCAAGCAAGCTTCTAATGTCGTTCGGGCATACATCGATCGCTTCTTAAAAAAGGGTGATACGGTTCTCGATCCTTTTTGCGGAACTGGGGTAACTGCGATTGAATCCCTTTCCAGCAAAAGGAAAACTATCAATGTGGACCTCGCCCCTTTGGCTATTTTTTTGACAAAACAAACTTGCATTGCTCCGGTTGATCTGAAAAGCTTCCAAAAGTCTTTTGACAAATTAAAGGGAACTCTGAGTGAAACGATTAAATTCGTCCGAGAGGCTTCTGATCGAAAGGTAGAAGAATATGAGATAAAAGAATGGTATCCAAGAAATGTCAGGTTACCGAGCAATTCTGATTTTGCGCTTGTAGAAGATCTTTTCGACAAAAGACAGCTCATCGTTTTATCAAAACTATTGAAAGAGATTGAGAAGATAAAAGATCCAGTAATTAAAGACTTAATGAAGTTTGTGTTTTCCGGGACAATTGCTCGGGCTAACTTGACATATAATCTTAGCACTACCAGAGGAGAAGCCAGATTAGGAGATGGAGGAAGCAGTGTTTTCGCCCAATACCGATATTGGAAACCTAAAAGAAAAGTAGTTTTAGATGTTTGGGATAGATTTGAATACAGATTTGAGTGTGTAAGAAAAGCAAAAGAGGCCAGCAATAAACTAATAGGAGATTTCTATAAAGAGGAAGATACTTTCAAAGCGTATATAGAATCTGCAACCAACTTGTCTGAATTTATAAAAGAGAAATCTATTGACTATATATACACAGATCCTCCATACGGCGCCCATATAGCCTATCTGGATCTAACCACCATGTGGGATGCGTGGCTCGGGTTTAAGATCAAAGAAGAGGATAGAAAATTAGAGGTGATTGAAGGAGGAGACCAGAAACATACAAAGGAAGATTATCTTAATCTGCTCAACCAAAGTATTGTTGAGATGTATAAGGTTTTAAAGAAAGATGCGTGGTTGTCATTAGTATTTCAACACAAAGAAGCTTGGCTTTGGTATGCGATTAAAGATGCAGCGAAAGATGCAGGATTCGAATACGTAAATACTGTTACTCAGCCTACCCATACTACCTCAATTCACAAAAAGAAGAATCCACTTAAGGTTTTGGGGGGACAACTTATAATAAACTTCAAGAAATCAAAAAGTCTGTATTCTGGAATAGAAACAGAAGCATTACCAGCCATGAAAGTAATCTTAAATGCAGCGGAAAGGGAAATAATCAGAACGGGAGGAGCCACATTAGAGGAAATCATGCAGTCGGTGGTCCCTGAGCTATTCGAGGCAAAGCTAATAGACAAATTTGCTTTAAAAACAGCAGGAGACATAAGTGAACTTTTAACAAAAGAGTTTGATCTAGGCATAGACGATCGCTGGCATTTGAAAAAGGAAAATGAGAACCGAATTGGTCATTATCTGCCAACCAGAGATAAAATTCGTTATTATCTAATAAGCTTTCTAAGGCGTGAAAAGAAAGCGGATTTCGACACAATCGTCACCAGCATCTTACCCTTTCTTATAAACGAACATCAACCACCCCCGAAAAAAGACATATTAGACGTTTTAAAGAAAATTGCTGTTTCCAGAAATGGACGACTTTGGGAGTTAAAACGACCGGAAGAGATATTCACTCAAATAACTATTTAGAAAGTTCTCAATATGAAAAGCATCGGAATCATAGCCAACGTTAGAAAAGAGCTGACCAAAAGTGTGGTGGGGGAGATCATTCGCTGGGCGGGTGATAACAAAATCGACTTTTTTGTTTGTGAAGAACTCATTCCGCTGGTCGGACACAAAGAAAAGTCCATGCCTAAAGAAAAACTCTGTGAAGTAAGTGAAACTCTGATTTCCTTGGGGGGAGATGGAACCATGCTCACCTCCGCTCGAGCGGTGGGAGAACACGATACTCCTATTCTGGGAATAAACTTAGGAGGGGTAGGATTCTTAACGGAGATCAACTCCAATGACTTGTCCAATACTTTGAACAAGCTCAAGAATGGTGACTATCTCATCGAGAAGCGAATGGTTTTGGAAACTGAAATAGAGGGACTTAAGAAATCCGATCAATATGCCTTAAACGACGTGGTGATTGATAAAGGAGAGGTGGCACGGCTTTTCCTTCTCCATCTTTATGCCCATGACGAATTCATCTGCTCCTATTCTGCCGACGGCTTGATCATCTCCACCCCCTCCGGCTCAACCGCATATAACTTGGCAGCAGGTGGACCAATCATCAATCCGAGAATGAATGCCATAATCGTTTCTCCTATATGTCCGCATACCTTAGCTTCGCGTGCCATACTATTTTCCGAGTATGACACTTTGAAGGTGATAGTGGAGCTGGACTCCAGAGAAGCGGTGTTGACCATTGATGGACAGGTTGCGTTCCATCTTAAATCCGGCAGCTCAATCTTAGTGCGAAAAGCCAAGCACTCGGTTAATCTGATTAAGTTTAGAGATAGATCGTTTTATGAGATATTGAGAAGAAAACTCCACTGGGGCGCCAGACCGAAAATAGGGGAGTAAAGAAAGTTCAAAAGTTCAAAGATTCAATTGTTATTGTGGGATGGTTCTCAGCCACTTTAGCGGCGTAAACTCCAATACCTGACTAAAGCACGAATTCTGTGTCTTGAGATCAGTTAGAACAATGTCAAAGTCTACACCAGTTAAGGATCCCTCAATGTTATGGTTCGGGGTGAGGGTTCATCCTGAAGGGATTCACCCTGAAGGGCACCCCGAATCAACATTTAACATGTTTTTGCAGCGGTCGGCGGGTTGCCGACAGCGGACGATTAAAGTGAAATGCTAACCAATCTCAGAATAATAAATTATGCTCTGGTTGAAGACCTGGAAGTAAAATTTCAACCACGGCTCAACGTCATCACCGGCGCTACGGGGGCGGGAAAATCCATTATCATAGGTGCATTAAATTTAGCATTAGGAGAGAGAGCACAAAGCGACGTGGTTAGAACCGGCTTTGATACAGCAGAAATAGAAGCGGTTTTTGAGCTGTCCGATGATCGAGATTTGAAATATCTGATGAGTGAGTTAGGTATTAGCCTTTCAGATAATACTCTGATAATTCGCAGAGAGGTTTTGAGCAAAGGACAGAGCAAATGTTTTGTAAATGATCGACTGGTTACTCAAGCCAGTCTCAAATCCATCGGTGATCGGTTAGCAGACTTACATGGACAACACGAGCATCAGTCACTTCTAAATGTAGATAAGCATAGGGAATACTTAGATCACTATGGCGATCTGGACGAAGTTGTATCCCAGATGAGTGAAACTTATCACTTGCTCAGAAGTAAGCAAAAGGAATTGAAGGATTTTCGAAATAGCAAAAGCCTGGATGATGAAAGAAGAAAGCTTTACGAATTTCAG
>Ga0315288_10002789_pt1 | contig 22394 bp, 19 predicted proteins | sample YL17G11_20_MG_FD_203454 | JGI IMG/M metagenome (GOLD analysis project Ga0315288, IMG submission 203454) | Sediment microbial communities from Yellowstone Lake, YNP, Wyoming, USA - YL17G11_20 | ecosystem: Environmental > Aquatic > Freshwater > Lake > Sediment | place: USA: Wyoming | collected...
CAATGAACGGGAAAATCTTGGTTTAGGTGGATTAACACCTTTAGAAAGGTTGAAAACTTTGCCAGGGTATGATAAGATTAAAGCGCTAATGCCCTGAATACTGAATATCATCGTGGATTAAACAAAAATTCGTATTAGCATTGTAATGAAGCAACCCAAGAAGAAGTACCGCAAAATCAGATTATTGAAACATTAACTAAAAAAGATAATAACTAAGGGTGCGACCCTTGAGAATTCTAACTGCCTTATAGGTGCGGGGTGAATTTGTGTCTCTGTGGTATTTTTCAGTACTTTTGTCATTGAAAATTGATAATTTTCCTTCCATACCCCCTAACTTATAGGGTGATATAATACCTGATTTACTCCCTAACTTATCCCGTGTTATAATCCGACACTTAAATCCTGATTAAGAACCTATTCTATCATCTGTTTTACCCCCAGATAAAACCCCTAAATGGTATCCTATACGGTCTACCAGACCGTCCCCTACACCGTCCCCCATACCGCCTATGAGACCATCTACCAAACCATCTGGGGAATTGAACAAAAATCTATGAATTTATGATATTGAAAGTTAATTACTTAAAATCTTTATGAAACAAAATGGGGGTCAAAAGCGTCTTTATATATAGAGGGAGATTTATGAGATTAACAGATTCGAAGCCTGTCCTGGTGCCAGGCCAGGGATTAGAAGACGACGAAGTCGTTGCGAGCCGAAGGCGTGGCAATCCAGCCCTCTAAGCATTATAGTTCTAATCTTCAGTACGACCATAAGCATAGAGGGTTGGATTCCTCGTTTCACTCGGAACGGCGTCTGTAATCTTGTAATCTTCAAATCGAAGAAGAAAGGTGGTGATTTAAATGTCAGTAAGAAGTTCAATTCGACGAATTGAGAAATGGGATATGAAGTTTGCTGGCGATGTTCTGAGTGAAAAGCAGAAAGTCCTAAAACCGAGTATGAAACAACAGATTAATAGCGAATATCCATCGTTAGTTAAAGTTGAGACCGAAATCAAGGTAGTCCTTGGTAAATACGGAATTCCTACCTGGCACAATCCAGCATATCTGGCTTGTGGACGCGAGTTCTATCGTTTACGAAAACGCTTTTCCGGTCAGCAGCTAATCAATGCGGTTCAACCGATTTTATTAAAATGGCAAGCCCGTGAACTAAGACCTGAGATTCTTGAAGAAATCCGCAACACGGTTTTTACACTAATGGCGCCAACGCCGTAAAAAACTAATCAAAACTTACTCTTTACAAATAGTTTTTTTTTATTATAATAACATTCTATGGTTAAAAAACCCAAGTTTGTTTTATTCTTTTTTAATCGAATTAAATTTTCATTGCCAATTTCAATCAATAATTAAATATCTTAAAAAGAAAGCCACAGATGAACACGGATAAAAATAATAAAATTAACCACGAAAGCACGAAAACCACGAAATTTCTTCAAGGTTTGTCTTTTAAATCAGTGATAAATCCGTGGCTAATTCTTTTTCAGGAGGAAATATGAAGATTTTTATTGACTCGGCGGACGTTAAAGAAATTAAAGAACTCGCAAGTTGGGGTATTCTTGATGGTGTTACGACCAACCCGAGTTTAGTTGCTAAAACCGGTCGAGAAATGAAGGAATGCGTCACAGAAATCTGTCAGATTGTCGACGGACCAATTTCGGTTGAAGTCATCAGCACTGATGCAACCGGGATGGTAAAAGAAGCAGAAGAATGGGCAAAAGTCAACCCCAAAAATATCACAATCAAAATCCCAATGAGTATCGAAGGATTAAAAGCAGTTAAAATTCTCACAGCTAAGAATATTAAAACTAACGTAACTTTAGTCTTTAGTCCGAATCAAGCACTCTTAGCGGCAAAAGCGGGCGCAACATTTATCAGCCCGTTTGTTGGTCGGTTAGATGATATCTCGCATTTTGGTATGGAGATTGTTGGCGATATCGTAGAAATTTATAATAATTACGGTTTTACAACCGAGATTATTGTCGCTAGTGTTCGAAATCCTCTGCATGTAGTTGAAGCCGCTCGGATGGGCGCTCATATTTCAACTATTCCGTTCTCAGTTCTTAAACAGATGGTCGGGCATCCCTTAACTGATATCGGTATTAAAAAATTCTTTGATGACTATCAAAAAATACCAAAGAAATGATTAAAACATTACCACGAATTGCACGAATTAAACAAATCACACGAATAAAAGATTTTTTGACTTCAACCAATCATTCGTGGCATTCGTCTATTAGTGTTATTCGTGGTTAAAAAGTTGAGGTGAATAAATGGCTTTAATAGATTCTAAGACAGGTAAAATTAGAAAAGACTATTCGATTGCTGAGCTTAAAGAATGTGCAAACCTAATGCGCGGTTATAATTTAGTTTCGTTGTGCGCGGCTGGTTCAGGTCATGCTGGTGGTACAATGTCAATGATGGATATTACCGCTGCATTATATCTTAAAGTTGCTAATCTCGACCCAAAAAATCCTAAATGGGATGGTCGCGACCGTATTATCTGGTCAACCGGCCACAAAGCACCAAACCTTTATATTGGTTTAGGAATGGCAGGTTATTTTGATGTCGAAGATGTGGTAAGGTTACGCAAGCTCTATGCGCCGTATCAGGGACATCCGCACTGGACTAAATTAGCTGGTGTTGAAGCCTCGACCGGTTCATTAGGTCAAGGACTATCTATTGGTGTTGGCATCGCAATGGCAGCAAAATTGGACAATAAAGACTATCGCGTTTATATCCTTAATGGCGACGGCGAATTGCAGGAAGGTCAAATATGGGAAGCAGTGATGGAAGCTGGAAACTTTAAACTTGATAATTTGGTTTCGGTTGTTGATAAAAACCGCCTCCAGATTGATGGCTGGGTAAAAGATGTTCAAGATATTGATCCATTAAAAGAAAAATACGAAGCATTCAAATGGAATGTTGTGGAATGTGATGGTCATAATATGGCGCAAATTCTTGAAGCATTCGAAAAGGCTAAGGCGCTAAAAGGCAAGCCGACCGTGATTATTGCCAATACAATTAAAGGTAAAGGTGTCAGTTTCATGGAAAATATTGCTGGATGGCACGGAAGAGTACCAAATCTTGATGAGATGAAAAAAGGTCTTCAGGAACTTAATCTGACTGACAAATTAAATGTTAATGCGATGTTAAAAAGAGCGTCTGACTACCAGAAAGAAGTTGATGTTAAATTAGGTAAAAAAATCCCAAGGTTCTCGATAGACTATTTCTGGAATCGCCAGACGAATATGAAAGTTAAAATGGAGCCGACTCGATTCGGTTTTGGTAAAGCACTTGATGAACGCGGTGATGACCCAAGAATAATCTGTATCGGTGCTGACATCTCTGGTTCGATTACGATTAGTCATTTCTATGATAAACATCCGGAACGCAAGAACCGCTGGATTTCGGCTGGTATTGCGGAACAGTCGGCAACATCAATGGCAGCCGGTTTGGCTAAGGAAGGTAAAATTCCAGTGTTTGGCACTTATGGTGTATTTGCTTCAGGTCGAAATCTTGACCAGTTACGCACTACAGTCTGCTACGGTAATTTCAATGTTTTAATTGCTGGTGCTCATGGTGGAGTTTCCGTAGGACCTGACGGTGCAACCCATCAGACCTTAGAAGACTTATTCCAGATTTGCGGCCTACCTAATATGCATGTCTCAGTACCCAGTGATGTTTTAGAAACTAAACGTGCAACTGAACATTTACTATTTAATATCAATGGACCAAAATATATCCGATTTGCTCGTGAAGCAACTCCAATCATCACTAATGAAAAGACACCGTATGTATGGGGCGTCGCTAATATCTACCGTTTCCGTAGCGAAAAAGATAACTTCATTGATGCGTTTGATGTTTATTTAGCAACTGATTACAAATCTGAGAAGGAAGATATAACAATCATTGCCTGTGGGCCCGAAGTTCCGGAAGCGCTGCGTGCGGCGTGGATGCTAAAAAAAGATTTCAATATCGAAACTCGAGTTGTTAATATGCACACCCTAAAACCGTTAGACGAGAAGACAATTATTCAATGTGCAAAGGATACAAGTGTCGTAATTACCGCCGAAGAACATCAAGTTGGTGCTTTAGGAAATCAAGTTGCTGGTGCAATTATGTCCGCAAAAGAATTATTCGGAAAGAATGTAATGATTGGAATGGTTGGCGTCAAAGACCGTTTTGGTGAAAGTGGCGCGCCATGGGAACTGATGTGGGAGTTTGAAGTTTCGGGCGAACACATCGCGCAGAAAGCAAAAGAAGTTTACGATATCGTGAAGAAGAAATAAGAATGAAGCCACTAATGAACACGGATGCAAAAATAATGATTAGAATTTTGTCTAAAACATATCCGTGTATATCCGTGGCTAAATAAAAGGAGTAAAAATGCCAAAGGTAATAAAAGAAGCAAAAAGAATGAAAAAATTAAAAGCTTGTACATTAGCATGCGGACTACCACAATCTTATCGCATGACTAAAATGGGAACTGAAACTGCTTTCGATGTATTAGTCCGAGCCAAAAAATTAGAAGCCCAAGGTAAGCATGTAATTCACTTGGAAATTGGCGAACCGGATTTCGACACACCTCAAAATATAAAAGATGCAGCTAAAAAGGCAATTGATGAAGGTTACACCCATTATGGACCATCTCAGGGTTTACCTGAATTGCGCAAAGTAATAGCTGAAAAATCGGGTGAATTACGCGGTATGACTTTCACGCCTGAACAAGTTGTTGTAACCCCCGGTGCGAAACCAATCATGTCGTTTACCATTATGGCGTTAGTTGAAGATGGTGACGAAGTAATCTATGTCAACCCTGGTTTTCCTATCTATGAGTCAATGATTAAATTCATGGGTGGGAAAGCAGTTCCTTTACCACTTTTAGAAAAAAACGATTATTTACCTGATTTGAAATATATAAAAAAGATTCTTAATAAAAAAACCAAGCTTTTAATCATTAATTCTCCACATAACCCGTGTGGCAGTGTCATGAGTGGTAGTTATCTTAATAAGATGGCGAAAATTCTTGAACCTTATAAAAATCTCTGGGTTCTCTCAGATGAGGTTTATTCTCGGACAATTTACGAAGAAAAATTTGAAACGATTGCTAAATTTCCAGGAATGCGAGATAGAACAATCATCCTTGATGGATTTTCCAAGACCTATGCGATGACTGGTTGGCGAGCCGGCTATGGAATTATGCATCCGGATTTAGCAAAAGAGTTGGCGAGAATCGAAACTAACATCAACTCCTGCACCACAACGTTTGTCCAGCGCGCCTGCATTGAAGCGCTTGTTGGTTCACAAGCAGAACCCGAGAAAATGTGCAAAGAATTCTTGAAACGACGCGATGTGATTGTTGACGGTATAAATTCAATCAAGGGATTCTCCTGTAAAAAACCGCTCGGTGCATTCTATGTCTTTGTTAATGTACAAAAGACCGGTTACGACTGCAAAGAACTCGCGGATAAATTACTTTCCGAAGCTGGCGTTGCTTGTCTATCCGGAACTTGCTTTGGTGAATATGGTAAAGGCTTTATCCGTTTCTCATATGCTAACTCAGTCGAAAATATCAAAGAAGCAATCAATCGCGTTAAAAAATTCGTTGAGAAATAAAAAAACGGACATACAGAATGAAAAATTTTCACCACAGTGGCACAGAGTCGCGGAGAACGCAGAGATTATCCTCGTTTTTTTCTTTGTGTCTTTGTGTCTCCGTGGTATATATTTTCCTTCGTGGTTATAGGAATTAAGGCGATTAAATACCTAACTGAATAAGCCTTTTATTATGAATGACAAGTTATGTGAAGTGAGACGCAGTCCGTAAACGAATGACGGCAAAGAGAACGCAGAAAAACGCAGATACAATGTGATTGACTCAGATAAAATCCGCGTAAATCTGCGTCCAATTTTACTTAGTCTATTCGTGGTATTCGTGTTCATTTTTTTAGGATTCTCAAGAAAAAATGTTGACAAAATATATCTCGTCTATTATAATTTTCTTATTGCTACAAGTCAGTAATGATTTTAATTTTTAGCAGGAAAGGTGGAATGAGTATTTGTGCCTGTATTTGGTAAAGTGAAATGGTTTGATGGTAAGAAAGGTTTTGGTTTCCTCGAACAGGAAGACGGCAGTGGTGATGTTTTTGTTCACTACGCTGATATCGAAGGCGAGGGTTATAGAACGCTTCATCAAGATGACCGTGTGCAATTTGAATTAGAAAATACACCGAAAGGCAAAAAAGCCGTTAAAGTCGCAAAAGCATAAATAAACATAACGGTGCTGTGTTAATTATTTTGTAGAAACAGCACCGTTTATCTTTTTGTTATGCTACGCTTGACAATAATAAAAAAATCAGTAGTCTAAAATATGTCACGAGTCTTTTTATGTCTTGGTTCCAATCTCTCTAATCGTCCAGAAAATATAAGAAAAGCAATTCATTTCTTAAACCATAACAACATTAAAACAACTCGAGTATCACCAATATACCGAACCCAACCAGTTATCGACCATTTCCTATTAGGATTCGTCGTGCGACAACCATATTTTCTCAACTGTGTGGTTGAATGCATTACTGATTATAAACCAGAAAAATTATTACAAACAATATTTAAAATTGAAAAAGCGCTAGGTAGGATAAGATTTGCCGGTTTAAGAAATTTTCCAAGAACAATTGATATCGATATATTATTTTATGATGATAAAATTATTAATCGACCGATGCTTAAGATACCGCATCCCAAACTCCATTCCCGTGCTTTTGTTCTTGTTCCATTATTTGATTTAGAACCAGATTTTATTCATCCTGCACTCAATAAGTCGATTAAAGATTTAGTCGGTGTAATCGATAAAAAGGGAGTCAAGCTTTGGCAAAAGAAACAATTAGCGATATCAGTTTAAAATATATTGCAATCGAAGGTATGATCGGAGTCGGCAAGACCGTGCTGGCAACCAAACTATCCGAAAAACTTCAAGCGCGATTAGTATTAGAAGAAGTTGAGGAAAATCCATTTCTTGCCAATTTTTATCAAGATATGCGCACTTACGCTTTATCAACTCAATTATTTTTTCTTCTTTCTCGACATCGCCAACAGCAGCAATTATCACAGCAAACTCTTTTTCAAGAAAAGATCGTCTCGGATTATTCGTTTTTAAAAGACCGTGTGTTTGCTTATGTTAATCTTTCTGAACATGAATTAAAGCTCTATGAAAAGATATACGAATTTTTGGAAAAAGATGTGCCAAGACCGGATTTGGTCGTTTATCTTCAAGCGCCTGTTGAAATCCTAATTGAACGTATCAAGAAACGCGGTCGCAATTTTGAACAAGACATGAATCCCGAATATTTACAAGTACTTTCTGATGCGTATAACCGATTCTTTTTGCATTATGATGCAACACCACTTTTAATCGTTAATACTGCCAATTTAGATTTTGTAAAGAACGAAAGTGATTTTGTGCAGTTATTTCAAGCCATTATTACCACTACGGCCGGCAAAAAGTATTATTCACAACAGACAAAGAAGTAAATAATTGAAGGGTGCGATCCGCATCCTAAAAGATTAGGAGGGTTTATGAGAAAATATTTAGTTGTAAGTTTATTACTCATAATATGTTTTGTTCCTATAACATCTGGTCATACTTTTCACGGTGTTTCAATGGCACCAAATACACTCAAAGGTTGGGTTGTAACAAGCGATACAGGACTTGTATTTCATACTCCAGACTGTGGAATAACTTGGATAAATCAGAGCTTTCTTACATCGCGATATTTCTTGGACATTTTCTTTCTTAATGGACAAAAGGGGTGGATTGGAACTGACTGTGGATTTATTTTTTATACCGATAATGGCGGATAAGTATGGTCTGTTCAGGTCATGGGACTCGTATGCGTTACACGCAGATTTTTCTTTTTCGTGCTTTCTCTGCAATCTGTGTATTCGGTTAAAAATCGGCGTTAACCCCGCACCTATTTCTCGGAATTTTTTTATTAACCAAAGTGCTTATTGTTAAACTAATATCTTCTTGAAAATAGGTGCGGGGTAAATCAAGAGAGCTACTTTTCCCAAGATTCTTTAAAAAACCTCTTGACAAATATGAATGTTTTGTTAAATTATTATAGTAAATTTATGATAGAAAATAACGAATATAAAATAAAAAATCAGGAGGCAAAATGATAAAAGAATTTATTGCAGGTGGCGGTATCATGTGGTTTTTGTTAATATGTGCAGTGCTTGGTTTAGCTCTGCTCATCGAGCGTATTATTACATTGTTTTTCAAACTGCGTCTCAATACAAAAACCTTTCTTGCAACGTTAATCGAAACTATTAATAAAAATGGAATTAATGCCGGAATCAAACTGTGTGATGAAACACCTTCGCCCGTCGCACGTATTCTTAAAGCAGCTTCAGAAAAAGCTACGGGTGGACGAGCTATGATGGAAGACGCGGTAATCCGTACGGCAACTACCGAATTAGTCTTTCTTGACCGTGGTATGGGACTTTTAGGTGGTGTCATTACAGTTGCTCCATTCTTTGGATTTTTAGGTACTGTAACTGGAATGATTAGAGCATTTGCTGCAGTTGCTGCCGTCGGTGAAGTAGAACCGACCATCGTCGCAAGCGGAATTGCTGAAGCATTAATTACAACCAAGTGGGGGTTAATTATTGCTGCTCCATTATCGATTTTTTTCATTCTAATCCAGGGAAGAGTTAGTTCCTATACCAGAGATATGGAAATTTCGGCAGCAACTCTTATTGACTACTTAGCTGAAAAATTTGTTTGCGCACCGAAATAAATATTGAACTTAGAAATAAACTCTACTAAGCGAGGCGAAAATGAAATTTAGACAAAGTGAACCAAGGAAAAACTCTATCCCTACGGCGTCGATGGGTGATATTGCATTTCTCATCATCATCTTTTTTATGACAACTTCAATTTTTAGTCGGGAAAAAGGATTAAAAATTGTCCTGCCGGAAAAAGGCGCCGAAGTAAAAATAAAATCGGAAAATATCCTGACTATTGCGGTGAATCCACAGGGCGAAGTTTTAATTAAAGATAAAATTGTTACTATTAAGGAACTTAAGGATATTGTCAAGACCGAATTAATCAATAACCCAAACTTAGTTGTTGCTTTACGCATCAGTCGGACTGCTCCGTATAAAACGATGATTGATGTTTTCGATGAACTCAAATTAGCAAAAGCAGAAAAAATTAGTCTTATACCAGTAAAAGAAGAAGGCTAACATGAAACGAATTGCTAAATTAAAACGTCAAGAGACCGAAATTCCAACTGCATCAACCGCGGATATTGCATTTTTATTGATTATTTTCTTTATGTTGACCACAGTTTTTCGAACTGAATTTGGTCTTAAATTGACTTTGCCAATAGCAGAAGCTACTGAACGGATTATGAAACGACGAAACGTAGCTCATATTTGGCTCGATCAAGCAGGTCGCACCTCAATTGATGATAATATTTTAGATAAAAATAGCGTTATATCCGTGACTAGCGATAAAATAGCAGATAATCCAGATTTAATTATGGTAGTGCGGGCTGACCAGGAAATTGGTTACGGAAAAGTAAATGATGTTTTAGAAGCGCTGAAAGAAGCTGGTGCATTAAAGATAACTTTTGCAACCGAATTTGAAAAAAAGTAGTCTAATAGATAGAGGTGGAAATGAAACAACTCATTGATTGGGATGATTACTATGCAGTATATTTCCGTTACAGCTTTATTGCTGCATTAATTCTTGCCAATTTATTATTTTTAGTTCTACCACGTGAATTTCTGAGTGGTGGTGTATATAAACTACGCAAAGAGACATCAACAATTTCTGAAGAATTACCTCCCGAATTAGAAAAGATTGCTGAACCACCACAAGCGGCAAAACCACAACTGCCAGTTGCTACTGAAAATCCCGATGAGGTTGAAGCTAAAACTATCGAAAATACCGATTTCTCCGAAATCATTAAAAAACCAACAGACACCGATATTCCTGTTGTACCTTTCTGGGCAGTTGAAGTTAAACCGCAGACCAAGAGAATTCCCAAACCCAAATATCCTGAACTCGCTCGTCAAGCCGGTGTCGAAGGTCAGACTGTAATTGATGCTTTAGTTGACATTGATGGTAAGGTCATCGACGCCAAAATTCGAAAATCATCGGGTAACACTTCGTTAGATGAAGCAGCGATGAATGCGGCGCGCGGTGCTGAATTCACTCCCGCCAAACAACGCGACCAGCTCGTCCGTGTTTGGGTATCAATACCATTTAAATTCAGTTTGACTGCTGGAAAATAAAATGAAATCACCAGATTGCACAAGAAATATCATTGCGCAGAATACTCGCAATGATTCTCGGTATTATCTGGGTAATCATTGTTTAAATACAAGAGAGGAGGTATATACAAATAAAAACCTTATACTAAAAATTAAACTAGCGCCCGTAGGCTTCAGCTTACGAGGCGAGGAGGTGTAAATGAAGAAAGCTTTAGTTTTATTTTTAACATTAGTTGTAATCGGTTTTGCACTTGACCGAAGTCAACATCGTACTCAGAATGTTGTTGTTGACCCTGAGGCAAATCCAGTCGAAGTTGCACGACCACCAGTTATAAATAATCCTGCACCGTATTCGATGCCACTTATTGGCCGGCAGGCATTAATCGGTTGGACTCATTGGGATTGGCAATACAATGGTCCTTGTTATACTCATTGCCGATATGACCCGGTTGCTAATGGTATTCACTGCGAGTGGTTGTATGCTGCGACCAACCCTTCAACTGACCGAAATCAACGATACAACTTTTATGATTTTACAACCCGATCCTGGAACTGGGTTGAAGGTCTGAACACTTATACTCAGCGATGCGGTTATGGCGGAATGGATTATAACCCGATTACTGGTTGCGCGGTTATCAGCACTCATATTGGTCCGACTGGTGCAATCAATTCATTTTTAGCCCGAGACATAGCACCTGGTGCCGGACTTTTCGAATATCACGGTCAGTTAACTGGTTATCAATGGTCACCGGTTGCAGTAACAAATAACCAAACCTGTCATGTTGCGACAATACAAACCGTAGATTCGGACACTTTGCGTTATGTAAGAAGCCAACCATGGAACACCTGGTCAACCCCAATCTATATTCCTGCACCAGGATACCAGACTGATTTCCCTGACCATAACATTGCTGCTTCTAAAACATCGAACAAGGTTGTCGTAATGTGGCATTTAAACTGGGATAATTATCCGCAGCGGGCATTTTATCGCTTATCAACCGATGGCGGGACAACCTGGGATGCACAGGTTCAGATACCATTTCCACCGTCAACTGGAATTGTTCCTGGATATGATATCACATCTTGTTTTGCAATGTTTGACAATGCGGACAATCTCCATTTTGCTTTGTGTGTTTCCGATACTGGCTTCACTTTACCTGCTGAAATTTGGCATTATTGTCCGACCAATCCTCAACCATGGACATTAGTTCACCATTACGAAGCTGACACACTAAATGCCGCGGTTGGTTACAACGCAATTTTCGCCTGTCGTCCGACCATTGCTCAAAACCCGGCAACCCCGACTGAATATTTCGTTGCTTGGGAACAATTCGATTCGCTGAACTTCGAAGCTTCGACCGTCCTGGCACGCGCTGATATTCATCTCGCCTATTTAACTAATAACGGTCAAACAGTATTTCGAAAAGGCAGGATTACCGACCCGAACACCCTTTCTAAACGATTCCCTTGTGTCGGCGGTGTCAAAAATGACACAGTTTTTGTCGAATATATAATGGATTCGATTGCTGGTTTCAATATCCAGAGCCAAGGTCCGGCGACAAAAAATCCAGTTATCTGCCATTTCGTGTATAAAAATTCGCTTCCTTTAGCTGGTGTTGAAGAAAACCCTTCGAACAAAATTTATAACTTTGAACTTGCTTCACCAGTACCTAATCCATCTAAACAACAAACCAGAATCAACTATTCATTAAGCAAAGCGGGTAATGTTGACCTGACCATTTACGATATCTTAGGCCGACCAGTCCGAACATTAATTACTGGTTCTAAGAATCCGGGTGAATACACCGCGGTCTGGGACTCAAGAGATAATACTGGCAATGAGGTCCAAGCCGGCATCTATTTCTATACGCTTAAGACTTCTGATAAATCCATCTCTCGTAAATTAATTAGAACTTATTAACTCGGGAAATATTAGCAGGTGCGATCTGATTTCGAGGTCGCACCTGATGTTTCACGAAACATAAAATAAAAACGGAGGAAATATGAAAAAGGTTGTAATATTAGTATTATCGATATTGACCGTAACATTTGCTGTCAATAAAGACCTAATCCGAGTCAAAACCATCCAGCCGGATAACGACAAACCAGTTGTCCAAACAACGACAACAAATGTAACTCTGCCTTCAAATAACGGAAATCCCTACCCATTACTTCCAGATGTTGGTCGCACGGAAATAATTGGCGGAACCTGTTATGATTGGATTAATGGACCGGTATTCTCAACACTAAGAAACGACCCAGCCAATGGCCTTCATGCAACTTGGATGTGGTCAAATACCGAAGCGATGTCTGACCGCAATATGTATTATAACTATTACGATTGGACAACAAAGACCTGGAACTGGATTAATACTACAAATTATATGAACTCTGGACTTGCGGTATTTCCCCACACCTTATCCAGTGTTGGTGGTGGTGCCGATCTTGACCTGGTTAGTGGTAATTTCGTAATCAGTGGTATGTATACGATTGGCGGTGTACTCAGTGTTAAATTAGCTCGTGACCAAGCACCAGGTGCGGGCTTATTTGACTATAGCCAGGGACCAACTGGTTATCGCTGGCCCTGTATCGGTGTGACAAATAATCAAAATGTCCAGGTTGCCGCAATTGATGCTGCAACAACTTATCTTTTATACTATGCTCGGACAACAACGCCCTGGACAACCTGGACTCCTTATGTCAATATCGCGCCACCCGCACCCGACCCATATTTCCCTGACCAGAACATTGCCGCTTCTAAAATCTCTAACAAAGTTGTTGTTGTATGGGAAAGCTCCAATGACGCATATCCCGAGCGCGCCTATTATATACTATCAGCCGATGGCGGCGCAACCTGGGGAGCGCCAACTCAAATTCCATTCCCGCCGTCCGTCGGAATGGTACCCGGTTTTAATATTTCATCATTATTCGCAACGTTTGATGCTAATGACAACCTCCATATTGTAATGTCAGTTGCTGATACTGGATATACATTACCGGCTGAAGTCTGGCATTATTGTCCAACCAACACCCCAGCCTATTCTTTGATTCATCATTATGATGCCGAAACACTCAATGCCGCAGTTGGTTACAATGCAATTTTTGCTACCCGACCTTCGATTTGCCGAAACCCAACCAATAATTATCTCTATGTTGCCTGGGAACAATTCGACTCGCTCAACTATGAACCATTAACAACTCTGGCAAGAGCAGACATTCATATCGCCGAATCCCGTGACAATGGCTTATCCTGGTATGCCAAGAAAAAAATCACCACCCCGAACACCATGTCGAAAAGATTTCCTGTGGTTGGCGGAGTTCAAGGAGATACACTGCTTGTGATGTATATGGCTGATTCAATTGCTGGTGCCTTCCTGCAAACTCAACACCGGTACTGTGTAAATCCAATCGTTCTGCACCGCGTACCTGTACCATTAACCCCTGGAATCGAACACGAGAATACCAATCCCAAATTCTATAACTTTGCACTAATGCAACCGACCCCTAATCCATTTAACACCCGAACCACTATCCGTTATTCACTACCCACTCAAGTTAAGGTTACACTTTCAATCTATGATGTTACCGGTAAATTAGTCAAGAATCTACTTTCTGCAACCCGCTCCGCGGGTGAATATTCAGTAACCTGGGACGGTAGAGACGAGACCAATAAAAAAGTCAATGCTGGTATCTATTTCTATACACTTAAGACTTCTGATAAATCCATCTCCCGCAAACTAATCCGAACTAACTAACTATGTATGAGAGAACTGAGAAAATATGAACACGAATAGCAAACCTTTAACCACACGATTACACAAGATTAACACAAGAATTTCTTTTTCTTCATCTCGTGAAAATCTGTGAAATCTCGTGGTTTTCTTATAAAGGAACATAAATATGCCACGGAGACATGGAGTGCACGGAGAAATAAAAAATATAGATAAGAAAAATCTCTGTGGTCTCTGTGCCTCTGTGGCTAACATAATTGGAGGTAAAATGATAAAACGATATTTGCTATTTATAACCATTGGTATTATTTTTACTGTAATGTTTTCTTCCTGTAATCAAAAATCACCGGCACCCTGGCCCTGGTGGACATCAGCTGATTCAGTAGCAGTCAATAACGAATTAAAACTATGGCGCGATACTTTTAACGGATATCATTTCATAAGCGGTCAAAACAATGCAACGCTTACCTATCCTCTGGAAGTCTTTGTCCCCTTGGTCAGCTCGGATACGACTTCGCGTAATGGTGATAGTATTGTAAAAATTGCCCACTTTTTAGGTGCTTTCCATGTATTAGGTGACAGCACCCATCTTGATGAATTAATCTTCGAAGTTAAAAATGATACAATCGAAACCCGCGATACTTTTTGCTTTGTAACCTATAACGACTCAACGCGGAATTGTATCGGTGTCTTGCGTTACGATAGTCTCTGGATAATTAAATTTCAGATAGCTTCAGTTGATACAACCGTAACACCATGGGACACATCCTGGCGTGTTAGTTCAATTACAAAAACTGCTGATTCAATTTACACTGTTCACGAAGAACAAAATATCTATCCTTTCACAATCATGCGAAAATTGGAACTCAAAAAAGATAGCGCAGCAACATTCTACCGAATGAAAAACTTTACCGGGTTTGGAAAATACATTCCAAATACAACCGTTGCCCCAACAATCGGCAGTGTAATCTTAAGCAAATCCACGCGAACCGATACTTTCTATTATGGTGCACGACTCGACCGTAAGGGTATTTATAATCCCAAGTCTAAAGATTCGTTATTTACGATTCCTGTTGGTGAATCGCTCACCGTCAAAATTAACACAACAACACCGACCGATACACTAACTGACCGCAACTATTTCTTTGTTAGTTGTGGTACACCATACGTTACAACCAAGCACAACATCACGATAGCACCAAACAACGGTTCCGGGAAAGTAGCCTTTACTCACTCTGGTTTAATGCATCTTTATATTGAGGTAATCCCGGCATCCACTTTATTCTATCCTTATTCGCAATGGAAATCAACAACCTGGGCAATACCAATAAAAGTCACACCTTTATAGATAGGAGGTTTATATGAAAATCAAAAATTGGCTAATATTACTAATTGTTTCCTGCTCACTATTCCCTGTTCCCTATTCTCTATTGTTCGCTGGTGAAACCGGACGCATAATCGGTCGTGTTATCGATGCTCAAACTAAAATCCCATTAGATGGTGTCAATATTGTTGTTGAAGGCACAACGTTGGGCGCAGCAACCGATGAAAATGGCGACTATTTAATTGTTAATATACCGGCTGGAATGCAAACTCTAACTGCATCTTATGTTGGTTATGATGCAATGCGGGTTAAAGATGTCCTGGTTATTTTAGACCAAACCGTTACGATAAATTTCAATCTCCGCTCGACCGTGATTCAAGTTAGTACAATTGAAGTTACCGCTGAACGACAATTACTCGTTAGAACTCAAGCTTCAACTCAAAGAGTCTTCACTACTGACCAATTTGATAAACTGCCGATTGCAAGCTTAAATGCGATTGTAGCACTTACTCCCGGCTTGGTAATTAGTTCTGCTGCCGGTTCTGACGGTTCACACCTGCGTGGTGGTCGTCCCGATGAGATTGCGTATTTTGTTGATGGTATAGCGACATCTGACCCGATATTTGGCTATTCCGCCGCACGAGTAAATCCCCAGGCTACCGCTGAAGTAGTGGTGATTTCCGGTGGATTTGATGCTGAATATGGGGAAGCCATGTCTGGCATCGTACAAGTTATAACCAAAGAAGGACGAGAAAACATTTCTGCTCGAATAAAACATACAACGGATGCTTTCATGCCTAAATCGCTTAATTTCGGATATAACCGAACTGAAATTTCTATTGGTGGACCAACTCCTTTACCAAAATTACGATACTTTACATCAGGAGAAGTTTTTGTAACTGAAGATTATAATCCTCGTAAATATAAACTGCCACATCAGAATCGTCAGGACTATAAACTCATTGGTAAAATTACTTATGCGATTCCTCTTGCTTCTGGATTGAAATTAACTGCTGATGGATTTTATGCCCGTGACCAATGGGAATTGTATCCGTGGGACCAAACGAGCGAAAACCATCTGGGATTTAAGTATTATCTTGACCATTTCTTGTCTCGCCAAGAACATGTGCGTAAAGGTGGACTAACTGCGAATCACATGCTAACCCCTTCAACTTTTTATACATTGCGTTACGGTTACTTCTCGGATGAACGAGTCATCGCAGTCAGAGACCTTGATAAAGAACAGGAACTGGGATATGAATTTGGCTATCGCTTCTGGCAGGATTATCAATTCAAAGCCTTAGATTCTGTTCGGACAAGACCCGATGTAATATATAATCTCAGGCCCTATTATAAAGAGCAACGGAATGATGTTACGGATAATCCTTATGGAGTGTTAAGAGTCTTTTATTCGGATGGCGATTATCGGTACTTCCAGTTGCACGGCTCAGAAGTCCACACCTTGAAAGGTGATTTGACTCATAATATCGGCAGAATTCATGAACTTAAAACTGGTATAGAATTTAGAAAAAATTATCTATATCGAAGATATAATTCTTTGCCATATCATCCTAATCCATTTGTTGATTCCTATGACTTCCAACCAATAAATTTCGCTGCTTATCTTCAAGACCGTATGGATTTTGAAGATTTGGTAGTCAGAACTGGTTTACGGTTTGACTATTTAGACCCGAATGCGTCTAAACGTGCTAACCCAACCGATATTAACGATACGATAAAAGTCAAGGCATTAAAGAAGTATAAGTTATCACCTCGACTTGGAATATCGTTCCCGATTGGTGAAAATGCAAAATTCCGATTCTCTTACGGACATTTCTTTCAGACGCCCGCATATCGTTATCTGTTTGAAAGCATTTCTACTGCGGCTTATAGTCGGGGCAATCAAATTATTGGTAATCCTGATTTGCTTGCTCAACAAACTGTTGCTTACGAACTCGGCGTCGAAGTATTACTTTCGCAAATTTTTGCCTGTGATTTCACCGCATATTACAAAGATATTTACGACTTAATAGGAGTTGGTGTTATTAATGCTGTACCGACCGGTTACTTCCCAGTGCAAAATGAAGCCTATGGCAATGTGCGTGGATTTGAAATTAGTTTTACCAAACAGCTTAATAATTACTGGTCTGCCCATCTGGGATATGGTTTATCATTAGCTAAAGGAACTGTCTCCTATGCTTACGAATGGTATTACGAACGCTATCGGTACGGACAAGACCCAATCACCGGTAAACCAATGGAACCGCCAACCCGAGATTATGCTTTAGATTACGATGAACGACATGCAGCAAAATTTGATATCGGATGTGACCTGCCGGCAGATTTTATTTTTATTCCAGCTCGAAATTTAAAAGCAACCCTACTTTTTAATTATGGTTCTGGGTTACCCTATACACAAAGAACCATGAAGAGTGGACTGGATTCGGGAACTCGCATTGGTGAAAAAAATAGCGCACGTATGCCGGCTCGATTTACCGCGGATGGTAAATTTAGCAAAGGTTTTGTAATCGGTGGAAAATTCAAATTCAATATTGTCTGTGACATCACCAATTTATTCAATGCTTTGACTACGGAATGGGTCTATGGTTATACCGGTAAACCGGATGACGATGGTTATGCGGCAACGCTTTCGATTGCAACCTGGACATCGCCGTCATATATAACAATTCTATCAAGCACTTATCACCCAGCACGAGACATTAATTCGGATGGAGTCATCAACGATGTCGAAGAGTATATTGCTTACAAAACCGCATATAAAGATTTAGTCAACAATCCGCTGAATTTCGGAACAACGAGACAAATCCGATTCGGTTTTGACTTTGAATTCTAATGGAGGAAATATGAAAATCAGTAAAAAATACACCACAGAGCCACTGAGACACAAAGGACACAGAGTTAATCTCTTTATAATTTTTGCTCTGTGCCTCTGTGCCTCTGTGGTATTTCTAAATCCTCTATTCGCTCGCACTGGGGATAATGCCTGGCATCCGAAACGGGATATGGATTTCAAGTGGTATGCGAAAAACCAATGGAAATTACCCATTACTAATTATGGCACTTTTGGATATGGCATAAACCGTCCTGGTGGTGAATGGCCCAGAGGCTCAGGTAATATGTATATTTACGGAGCTGGAATTTGGGTTGGCGCCCTGCCTACTCGAAGAGAAACTTTGGTAACCTGTGGTTATGACCCGAGTTCAGGTAGCAGTGAATTTACACCTGGCTGCTGGGAAAATGCCACAACACCGGGTAATTATGCACGCAGTTTTGAACGGGTTTATGTTTATCCTGAAGACTGGCCACCTATTCCGACCGATTTTCCAGAAAGCATGCGGGATTCGGTAGCAACATTTTTACGCATTCCGTTAGCAACCGGTGACACAATCCGCGGACGCTTTTACCCTATTCCCCGCAAAACTATCTCGACTGGTGATGCCTGGGCAGTCCTTAATGACCGTGATATCACACGGCATGTCCGTTCTGACCCAGCGATTGGTATTGAAATTTATCAGACTACCTATTCCTGGAGTTTACCCTGGAACCGCGATATCGTGTTCTTTTCTTTAACCATAAAAAATATTTCCGGACACGAGTTGAAAGATGTCTATCTTGGCATGGCTTGCGATGCCGATATTGGTGATGCCGCTGATGATATGTGTGGACTAATCTTAAGAAAATTTGTCCGGAGCCGTGCTGGTACAGACTCGGTTTATGCCGATAATGTTGGCTATGTTTTTGACAGTAATTTTGACGAAGGTTGGGATGTTCCACCGGGTTATGTTGGTTTCGACTTCTTACAAAGCCCTTATGCTTACAATGATAGTATTGATAATAATCATAATGGTATCATTGACGAAGGTCCAGATGGTCTTGATAATAATGACAACGGTTTGATTGATGAACCAGCCGAACTTGAACAACTTGGAATGACTTCTTATAAAATCTTTACCCTTGCTGCTGGTGACCCGCGTGATAATTTTGCTCAATATTTAGCAATGACTGGACGTGCCTGGCGTCCTCCTTATGAATTAATTCCTTACGACTCAACCGATGCAGCGCCGGCGGATAAACGGTTCTTACAAGCAACCGGACCATTTAATTTAGATACTAATGCTTTGGCAACCGTAACGATTGCAGTAATCGCGGCACCATCCAATCCAGTTGCTGGGATTGGTGATTTATATCAATTAGCTCTTGCATCTTCTGCCGCACAAGCTGCTTATGACAATAACTGGATTATGCCTACTCCTCCGCCTTCGCCTAATGTGACATTGATACCAGGCGAAGGACGAATCACTTTAATCTGGGACAACTCACCTGAAAATGCACCCGATGTTTTCTATCCCTATGCCGCCGCATTACGTAATCCATTCTATCGTGAAGTAGATTTTCAAGGTTACAAAGTTTATAAGAGCCTAACCGGTCAAGTTGGCGAATGGCAACTCTTAGATAAATTCGATAAAATTGATGAAATTAAATATGTCGACCCAACAACTAATGAAACATTAGCAACCGACAAAGGATTAAGTTATGCATATATTGACAGTGTCAATATCCGATTGGGATTTCCGTATTATTATGCGGTAACTGCTTTTGATGTAAATACAATGGGCTATGTCAGCGCGACAACCGATACATCCTGGCTTAGTCTGGAATCAGGTCTTGACCCCAAAGCAACAATCGCTCGCACCGTCCCGATAAATTACTTAGCGCCACAATACAAAGTCAGTCAAAAACGCGGACGCAGCTGGGACACATTAAAACTAAAACTCAATCCCACAACACTAACCAATTATGCGGTCCAAGCGGACACTTATAATCTCAAATTTCTTGCCCCATTACCGGCGGGCGAACCTTCGGCTCGAATTCCGCAGTATCGTTTCCTGGTGCAAAAACAAAATGGAGATACCGCAGTTCGGATTCAAAGTTTTACACTAAACATACGTCAAGCAGCTGACTCGGTTAGTTTCCATCCTACAATCTTTGATTCGGTAATCACGAATCTTAAGCAAAATCGAGATAGTGCACACAAAACAGACACGACAAAAGCATATATGCCTATTATCGACTTAGGATTCACTCTCAGAATGGATTCTGTTCCTTGGCAATTTTTTGATCGGGTTGAAGTTAAATCAGGAACATATCCTCGCGATTCGATTCAACTGCCAACGACTTTGACTGCTAATTTTGCACTTTGGGCATACCGTGGTTCTGATTTCAAGGTAGCATTTAAGGAAAAATATCCTGGTGGGCCGATAACCGCTGATGTTTTCGATATCACGTTAAATCAGCCGGTGCCATATCGAAGAATGACAAGAAGTGTGCAAACTATGCCGATTTCAGACCGAGACTCAGCGGATGGTTGGTGTTTCACCGGAGCGGTTACTGGCGCTGATACTTTAGTACCAAATACTACTCGATTTTTACTCCTTTGTGGAGGTCAAATTAATCTAAATAAGAGTAATGTCATAACAAACGCATTAATGCCTGCACCTGGTGACACCTGGATTATCTATTCTACGCTATTTTCTGCATCACCTGCCTATTCCGAATTTCAAATCGTTTCTTTTCCAATGTTAGTTGCCGATACGTCAATATCTAAGTTAAAAGTGAAAGTTGTTCCAAACCCATATTTAGTACGTAATGAGTGGGAACGACATCCGGATTTCAGAAAAATCAAGTTCATCAATCTGCCGACTGAATGTACAATTCGTATTTACAACTTTGCTGGTGATTTAATCAAAACTCTCCGGCATGCAGCAACGAAAACCGAGGACCCAGGTAATGTGCCTTTTGAAGCTGGTGGTGACGAAAACTGGGACTTACTCTCTGAATCTGGACAAAAACCTGCTCCGGGAATTTACTTATTCCATGTCGAATCAAAAACCGGTAATCAAATTGGTAAATTTGTTATTATCTATTAAGGAGACGACTATGAGAAAAATTTTTAATGGCCAATTTTCAATTTTCAAACATTTATTGCTACTCGCTATTCTCTGCTCACTCCTCACTCCCCGGGTTTACGGTGTATTCACGAAACTTGGAATGGCGGGAATGCCATTTTTAAAACTTGGTATCGGTCGGGCTACCGGAATGGGCGATGCGTTTGTTGCTATTGCTGATGACGCCTCGGCAACCTATTGGAATCCAGCTGGACTCGCATTACTGAAAAACCGTGAAATACTTCTTAATCATATTGATTGGATATTAGAAACACGGCACGAATATCTCTCTGCCGCTTTTCCTACTAACTTTGGAACTTTCGGTTTTGCGGTAACCAATGTCAACTATGGTGATTTTGAAGAAACCACGATTGATGAATATCAAGGGACGGGTCGAATTTTTAGTGCTACGGATATAGCTTTTTCTGGTTCGTTTGCGCGAATGTTTACGGATAAATTCGCTTTTGGTATTTCGGTTAAAGCTTTGCAACAACGGATTTGGGATTTAACCAGTTCCGCGGTTGCTTTCGACTTTGGCACTCATTATAACACTGGATGGAAGAATCTACGACTGGCAATGTCAATTGCTAATTTCGGACCAGATGCAATATACTCTGGAAAACAACTCGACTTTACCGAAGACCACCGAAATGACTGGGCTTGGCCCTGGACCTACGAACCATTACCAGCAACATATAAGACAGAAAAATACCCCCTACCAATCATTTTCCGATTTGGATTTGCCCATGATTTGATATCGCAGGATAATATGAAACTCACAGTTGCCGTTGATTTAGCACATTACAACGATGTCAATGAAAAAGTAAATTTCGGATTAGAGTATTCAATAATGAATTTCGTTTTACGCGGCGGATATATTCTAAATACTGATATGGATTATTCTAAAGAAATTGGTTGGCAAAATGGAATATCATTTGGCGCCGGAGTTTTAGTGTCACCAATACCTAACTTACGCTTACGAGTCGATTATGCTTATCGTGATTTAGCCCGACTTGGTGTTTCACATCGAATGACATTAAATATAGGATACTAAACAAAAATAAACCAACGAGG
>Ga0315288_10002790_pt1 | contig 22389 bp, 20 predicted proteins | sample YL17G11_20_MG_FD_203454 | JGI IMG/M metagenome (GOLD analysis project Ga0315288, IMG submission 203454) | Sediment microbial communities from Yellowstone Lake, YNP, Wyoming, USA - YL17G11_20 | ecosystem: Environmental > Aquatic > Freshwater > Lake > Sediment | place: USA: Wyoming | collected...
CAACCGCTGCGGCCGGGCCTTCATGCCCCAGGCGAACGTGTACCTGGGCCTCGCGGTGTTCGTGACGGCCGGCCTGGCGTGGTCGCTTCGGGCCCTCCTGACCGCGTCGGTGGACCCGTTCGTCCGGCCGGCGCTGGACGTGGGGGCGTGGGTGACGTGGCCGGTCTCGATCATCGAGCGTCCGGCCTACGGCCTGGTGATCGGGGCGTTTCTGGCGATGCTGGCGGTGGCGCCGATCCTGACGGGGGTGATGTACGGCAAGCGCGGGGGCTGGCTGCTGGTGCTCGTCATTGCGCTGGTGGGCCCGTCGCGGCTGGGGGGGTCGCCGATTACGTTCGTCGTTCCGACGGCCGTCTTCGCCGGCGTCCTGGCGCTGGGCGTATGGATCGCGGCCGGGTACACCCTGCGCTTGCGGAGCCGACTGGCGGGCGCCCTGCTGGGGCTCATTCCCGCGGCGGCGTATTGGTTCATCGCCACGGCCGCGAGCGACACCAGTGCGGTGGCGCCGGTGCTCTGGGGGGTCGTGTACGTGGCGCCGGTGGCGGCGGTGGGTTTTTCGGCCGCGGCCGCCTCGCTCGTCGTCGCCGTCGGGTGGGCGGACGGGTGGCACGTCCGCTGGCCCGGCGCGCTGCTGGCGGTCCTTGCGGCCGGGCCGATCCTCGCGCTCCTGGCGTTCGTCGGCATGGACGAGGTCCGGTACGGGTTTCTGAAGCGGCCCGTGGGCGAGGCGCCGAGCGTTCCGCCGCTGAAGGAGTATTGCGAGTTTCTCTCGCGCTATCCGTCGAGCCGGCGGTCGGCCGAGATCCGCGCCGACCTGGCCGCCCAACTCACCCGGCTGGGGCCCGCCCGGCTTCGCCAGCCGTCAGGCCACGGCACGCCTGCCGTGCCAGGGGGCGAAGCCCGGCCGGAGGGGTTTCCGGAGGCCCGGGAAGTCTGGCAGGAGATTCTGGCCAGGAATCCCGACAGCCGATGGGCGATGGACGCGCAACGGCACCTGGGCGACGCCGACGCCGCCGACGGCCTCTTCCCCGAAGCCGAACGCCAGTACCGGGCCGCCCTCGACCGGACGGCCGGCCTGGAGGTGCCCGACGTGGCTCCCCTGGCCGACTTCACGGTCCTGGGGCACTTGCTGACGGTCGGCGACGCGCTGGAGGTGTGCGACCGGGCGAATCATCTTCAGGCCGTCCGCCAGGAGGTGCTTCTGCACTTGGCCATCCTCGAGGAGAATCACCGGCCGACGCCCGCGGGGACGCGCGCGCTCGCCCTCTTTTTCCGGGCCTTCGCCTTGAAGGGAACCAACGCGTACCGGTCGGCCCTCGTCGAGGCCCGCGAGGCCGACCCCGAGGGAGCCCTGGCCGACAACATCGCCTTTCGGCTGGCGATGTTCGAGGCCGACGAGTACAAACGCATCGAGCAGTTGAACCGCGTGGCCGAGGCGTACCCCGGGACCGACGGCGCGATGCAGGCGCGCCTCGCCGCCGCCGAGGGACTCCTCGTCCGGGCTGCCTCCGACCCCGGTTCCTGGCGGCGGGCGCGCGACGAGTTGACGCGCGTCCGCGACGAACTGGACCGGCGCCGGGCGCGCGACCCGCAGGACCTCTACGTCGCCGCCTTCGCCGACCTCGTGGGAAAGAAGATGGCCTATGTCGAAGCCCAACTCCGCACGCCGCCGACCGGCCTCTAAGAGACCGTTGGAGAACCCCGAAGTTGGGGCGCGGCGGGTCTCCGCACCCGCCGCGACACGGCAACCCCGGGGGGTGGCGGGTACGGAGACCCGCCACCCGAAAGGTTATGAAACAGGTTCCAAGCCCCTTGTCGTCGGCGTGACCGGTGCGAGCGGCGCCCCCTATGCCGTCCGACTGGTCGAACTGGCCGTCCGCGCCGGACGAGAGGTCCACCTCGTCGTCACGCGCGCCGGCCGGCTCGTCCTGGCGGACGAGGCGGGCCTCGCCGGCACGGCCGAGGCGCCGGACTTCTCCACGATGTGGCCGAAGAAGGTCCTCGCGCACGTCCGCTACACGCCGGCCGAACGCCTCGACGCCCCGCCCGCCAGCGGCTCCTTCGACGCCGAGGCCGTCGTCGTCATCCCCTGCACGATGAACACGGCCGCGGCGCTGGCGCACGGCCTGGCGACGAACCTCGTCCAGCGCGCCGCCTACGTCGCGCTGAAGGAAGGCCGGCCCCTGGTCCTCGTGCCGCGAGAAACCCCCATGACGGCCATGGACCTGGAGAACCTGGCGCGGCTAGCGCGGGCCGGCGCCGCCGTCATCCCCGCGATGCCCGGCTTCTACCATCGGCCGCGGTCGGTCGCGGACCTCGTGGACTTCGTCGTGGCGAAGGTGCTCGGGCACCTGGGCATCGAGCACGACCTGCGCGTCGCCTGGCCGAAGGGGGGTTGACAGGCGGGCCGGCGGTGCCTATCATGGTATTTACCAAGTGGAGGATGCGCGATGGCCACCGCCAAGGTTTTCAAGACGGGGCGCAGCCAGGCCGTGCGGCTGCCCAAGAAGTATCGGTTCGGCACTCGTGAGGTTTACGTGACCAAGGTGGACGACATGGTGATTCTCTATCCGCCGAAGAAGGGGTGGAAACTTCTGGAACGGGCGATTCAGCGCTTCACGGAGGACTTCATGGCCGACCGCGATCAGCCGCCCACGCCAGAGGAGCGCCAGACCCTGTGATCCGCCACCTGCTGGACACGAATATCTGCATCGAGTTGATCCGCGGCCGGTCGTCCGAAACGCTTCTGGCCCGGTTGCGGCGGCGGAAGATCGGCAGCGTGGGCATCTCGGCCATCACCCTGGCCGAACTCCAGTATGGCGTGGCCTGCAGCAGCGACCCCGACCGCAATCGAATCGCCCTGGCGCAGTTCCTGGCGCCGCTGCCGATTGTGCCGTTCGACAATTCAGCGGCCTCGACCTATGGGCGTCTTCGCGCGGACCTCCGGCAGACCGGCCGGCCTATTGGGCCAATGGACATGCTGATCGCCGCACATGCCTTGTCGCTTGACGTCGTGCTGGTCACCAACAACGAGCGGGAGTTCCGCCGCGTGCCCGGCCTGCGAGTTGAGAATTGGCTGACGAATGTCTGAACTCTTCGAGTTTGCGCGGACCATCCGCCTGGAGCATTCTCTCTTTGCGCTGCCCTTTGCGCTCGGGGCGGCGATGCTGGCCGAACCCCCGTGCCCCGCGCCGGCCGCGCTCGCGCTCCTGGTGGCCTGCATGGTGGCGGCGCGGACGGCCGCGATGGGCTTCAACCGCGTCGCTGACGCTTCGTTCGACGCGCGCAACCCGCGGACGCGCGACCGGGCGATTCCGGCCGGAAGGCTGAGGCGCGGGACGGCCCTCGCCCTGGCGCTGGCGAGCGCGGCCGCTTTCGTGGCCGGCGCGTGGGGGTTCTGGTTTCTGCGAGGCAACCTTTGGCCGGGTCTGCTGGCCCTGGCGTTTCTCGCCGTCCTCTTCGGATATTCCTACACGAAGCGGTTCACGGTCCTGACGCACTGGGTGCTGGGCCTTTGCCTGGGCCTCGGGCCGGTCGGCGCGTGGATCGCCCTGCGCGGGTCGGTGGCGCTCGTGCCCGTGCTCATCGGCGCCGGGGTTCTCTTCTGGACCGCGGGGTTCGACATCCTGTACGCCCTCCAAGACGCCGCGTTCGACCGGCGGGAGGGCCTGAAGAGCGTCCCGGCTCGGCTGGGGGGAGAGGCGGCGCGGCGTGTGGCCCTCGCGTCGCACGCCGGGATGCTCCTCTTGCTGGCGCCGGTTCCGTTCCTCGGGATGCCGGGCTCGGCCGACGGGCGCGTCGGCGCGGGGAGCCTTGCGGCGCTCGCGGCGATGGCAGCGGTCCTCGGCTTGGCGCATGTTCGCGCGCGGCGCGAGGCCCCGGAGGCCGTGGCCGCCGCCTTCTTCCCCCTCAACGCCCTGGTGAGTATCCTATGGTTGGCGGGCGTCGTCGCGGACGTAGTTCTGGGGCTCGGGGCGCGAGGGCCGGCGTGAGCGACTTATCAGTGATTGCGGCGAAGGCGGAGGCGGGCGAGCGCCTCTCGCGCGAGGACGGCCTGGCGCTCTTTGCCTCGGACGACTTGGCGGCTCTCGGTCGGCTGGCCGACGCCGAACGCCGGCGCCGCCACGGCCTGGCCGCCTTTTACATCATCAACACGCACGTCAACTATACGAACGCCTGCCTCAACCGGTGCCGCTTCTGCGCGTTCGCCCGTGACCCAGGCGACGCGGACGCCTATCTGTTGGACATTAAGGAGATTCTCGACCGGGTCGCACCCGACGTCGAGGCAGGGGCGACCGAGATCCACATCGTCGGCGGCCTCCATCCCGACGTCGGGCTGGACTATTACCTCGGCATGATCGGCCGGCTGCACGAAGCGTTTCCCGAGGTGTGCCTCCAGGCGCTGACGGCCGTCGAGGTGGAGTACGCGGCGCGGCAAGCGGGCCTCTCGGTGACGGACGTGCTCGGGCGCCTGAAGGCGGCGGGCCTGGCGGGCTTGCCGGGCGGCGGCGCGGAGATCTTCGACGCCGGCGTCCGCCGGCGCATCTGCCCGCGCAAACTGAGCAGCGAGGCCTGGCTCGACGTCCATCGCCGGGCACACACCCTCGGCCTCGCGACCAACGCGACGATGCTCTACGGCCACCTGGAATCCCCGGCCGACCGCGTGGACCACCTCCTGGCGCTCCGCGGTCTGCAGGACGAGACTCATCGGTTCCAGGCGTTCATTCCTCTGCCGTTCCATCCGGAGGGGACGGCAATGACGGATCTGGAGGGCCCAACGGCGGCGGACGACTTGCGGACGATGGCCGCCGCACGCCTCCTGCTGGACAACTTCGACCACCTGAAAGCGTTCTGGGTGATGCTGACGCCGGATCTTGCGCAGGTCGCCCTGCGGTTCGGCGCCGACGATATTGACGGGACGGTCGTTCGCGAGGAGATCACGCACGCGGCGGGCGCCCGCACGCCCCAGCGCCTGACGCCCGACGCCTTGAAGCACTTGGTGCGCGCCGCCGGGTGCGAGCCCGTCGAGCGCGACACGCTCTATCAGCGGATTGAGCGAGGCAAACGGTTCCGCGAGTGGACGAGGACCGGAACCTGAAGCACCGCCGCCGCCGTTCGAGCCGCCCGTCGTTTCGCCGTTCAATCCGCAATCTGCAATCCGAAATCCGCAATTTTTTCTTCCTTCCCTCCCCCGCCCAACAGGTAGAATACGGGTGCACTTGAGGCAGAGGGGTTCCGAAGCGCCCCCGTCCTCCATTCAGGAGTCCTCGCATGAAACAAGCCGACGATAGTTTCACCCCGGTCGCGGATTGTCGCGGTTGTGGTTTGTCCCGGCGGAGGTTCCTGGCCGGCAGTGCGGCGTGCGCGGCCGGGGCGACGGGTCTGGCGGCGTGGATGGCGCGGGCCGCGGGCGCCGAGGCCGCCGCCAAGCCGCGAATCCGCGTGGCGTTCTCGCACACCTCACCCGACAGGATCACCTGGCCGAACATCGGCTACGACTACGAGGGGCGGGGCAAGCAACTGCTCGACCAACTGGCCTCCCTGTGCCCCGAGGTGGAACTGCTGCCCGTCCGCGCCATGAGCGGGGTCCAGGCCGCGCAGGTCATGGCCGACGACGCGCAGGTGGACGGTTACCTGGTGTACGTGCTTAGTTTAGCATGGGAGTCAGGCACCGGGGCGCTCGTGGACGCCATCGCCAAGGCTGGCCGCCCCATGGTCGTCGTGGAGGACCACTTCGCCGGGCCGTTCTCCCTGGGCTTCAACGGGCGGGCCGAGAAGGCCGGGTGGAAGACCGTCTGCCTCTCCACGTCGCGCCTCAAGGACGTGGCCGACGTTCTTCGCTGCTTCCAGGTGCTCAAGCAGCCTGGGGCCACGGCCGACCAGTTCCTCGAGGCCGCCCGGGCTACGTACAAGAAGAACATCGCCCCGATGGGCGACATGACGTGTGCGGCGGATGCGGTCCGGACGAACGACCTCAAGCAATGCCTGGAGCAACTGCGGTCCTCGACGATCCTGGCGGTCGGCGGGGGCTGGGGAATGCCCGGGAGCGGCAAGGCCATCGAGGAGGAGTTCGGCGCCAAGGTGGTCGCCATTCCGCACGCCGAGTTGCACGAGGCGTTCCTGAAGGCTGACCCGGCCAAGGCCGCCCAGCGGGCCGACCAGTGGATGAAGGGCGCCGAGAAAATGCTGGAGGCCAAACGCGAGGACGTGGTCAAGTCAGGCGCGATGCACCTGGCGATGCAGGAGGTGATGAAGAAGTACGATGCGCGGGCCATCACGATCAACTGCCTCGGCGGGTTCTATAGCGGGGCGCTCCAGGCGTACCCGTGCCTGGGGTTCGTCGAGTTCAACAACAGCGGCCTCGTGGGCGCCTGCGAAGGCGACCTGCCCTCCACGATCACCATGCTGGCGATGGGTTACCTCGTGGGCCGGCCGGGGTTTATCTCCGACCCCGTCATCGACCTCGCGAAGAACCAGATCATCTACGCCCACTGCGTCGCCCCGACCAAGGTTTTTGGTCCTGAGGGCGCCGCGAACCCCTACCACATCCGCAGCCATTCCGAGGACCGCCGCGGGGCCGCCGTCCGCTCGCTCATGCCGCTCGGCTACATGACCACCACCCTGGAGTTTCTCCCCGGCCGGCGCCAGGCGATCTTCCACCAGGGCAAGACCGTGGCCAACATCGACGAAGACAAGGCCTGCCGCACCAAACTCGCCGTCGAGGTCAAGGGGGACATCAACAAACTCTTCAGCGGCTGGGGGCATGGCTGGCACCGGGTGACCTACTACGGCGACCTGAGAGAGCCGCTCCAGGAATTGTGCAAGGCCCTCAACATAACCTTGGTCGAGGAGGCCTGATCCCCCGGCCGCAGCGCCGCAGGGGTACTACCGGCCGAAACTCGTCCCGATGCTGCGCGCGACCGCCAGGAGCGGGTCGTTCGGCGGCGAACCGTTGCCCCTCCCGCGGAGGACTCCAAGATGTCTTGACCTCCCCCGCCCAACAGGTAGAATACGGGTGCACTTGAGGCGGAGGGGTTCCGAAGTGCTCTTCTCCTCCATTCAGGAGTCCTCTCATGAAACAAGCCGACGATAGTTTCACCCCGGTCGCGGATTGTCGCGGTTGTGGTTTGTCCCGGCGGAGGTTCCTGGCCGGCAGTGCGGCGTGCGCGGCCGGGGCGACGGGCCTGGCGGCGTGGATGGCGCGGGCCGCGGGCGCCGAGGCCGCCGCCAAGCCGCGTATCCGCGTGGCGTTCTCGCACACGACCCCCGACAAGATCCTCTGGCCGAACATCGGCTACGACTACGAGGGGCGGGGCAAGCAACTGCTCGAACAACTGGCCTCCCTGTGCCCCGAGGTGGAACTGCTGCCCGTCCGCGTGATGAGCGATGCCCAGGCCGCGCAGGTCATGGCCGACGACGCGCAGGTGGACGGTTACCTGGTGTATGTGCTTGGCCAGAACGGGGGCGCCTGGGCGCTCGTGGACGCCATCGCCAAGGCCGGCCGCCCTATGGTCGTCGTGGAGGACCACTACACCGATGGGTTCTCTCTGGGCTTCAACGGGCGGGCCGAGAAGGCCGGCTGGAAGGCCGTGTGCTTGGCCACGTCGCGCCTCCAGGACGTTGCCGACGTCCTGCGCTGCTTCCGGGTTCTCAAGCAGCCTGGGGCTACGGCCGACGATTTTCTGGCCGCCGCGCGGGCCACGTACAAGAAGAACATCGCTCCGATGGGCGACCTGGCGTGCACGGCCGACGCCACGCCCAAGTGCGACGTGGGCAAGTGCCTGGAGCAACTGCGGTCCTCAACGATCCTGGCGGTCAACGGCGGCCCAGAGGCTGCCCGTGTCCGCGTCCAGGCCATCGAGGAGGAGTTCGGCGCCAAGGTGGTTGCCATTCCGCACGCCGAGTTGCACGAGGCGTTCCTGAAGGCCGACCCGGCCGAGGCCGCCCAGCGGGCCGACCAGTGGATGAAGGGCGCCGAGAAAATGCTTGAGGCCAAACGCGAGGACGTGGTCAAGTCAGGCGCGATGTACCTGGCGATGCAGGAGGTCATGAAGAAGTACGACGCCCGCGCCATCACGATCAACTGCCTCGGCGGGTTCTATAGCGGGGCGCTCCAGGCGTATCCGTGCCTGGGGTTCGTCGAGTTCAACAACAGCGGCCTCGTGGGCGCCTGCCAAGCCGACCTCCAGTCGACCATTACGATGCTGGCCGTGGGGATCCTGACGGGCCGGCCGGGCTACATCTCCAACCCCGTCATCGACCTCGCGAAGAACCAGATCATCTACGCCCACTGCGTCGCCCCGACCAAGGTTTTTGGTCCCGAGGGCGCCGTGAACCCCTACCACATCCGCAGCCACTCTGAGGACCGCCGCGGGGCCGCCATCCGCTCGATCCTGCCGCTCGGGTACATGACCACCACCCTGGAGTTCCTCCCCGGCCGGCGCCAGGCGATCTTCCACCAGGGCAAGACCGTGGCCAACATCGACAAAGACAAGGCCTGCCGCACCAAACTCGCCGTCGAGGTCAAGGGGGACATCAACAAACTCTTCAGCGGCTGGAGGCATGGCTGGCACCGGGTGACCTACTACGGCGACCTGAGAGAGCCGCTCCAGGAATTGTGCAAGGCCCTCAACATAACCTTGGTCGAGGAGGCCTGATCCCCCGGCCGCAGCGCCGCAGGGGTACTACCGGCCGAAACTCGTCCCGACGCCGCGCGCGACCGCCAGGAGCGGGTCGTCCGGCGGCACGGGGCGCGGGCCGTGCGAGGCTTCCTCCAGCGCGACGTCCGTGACGCGCCCCTTTTGCCACGAGGCCATGCGGCTCCACGAGCCGGCGCCGACCAACTCGGCCGCGCGGTGCCCCAGGCGCGTCGCGAAGACGCGGTCGAAGGGCGAGGGCGTCCCGCCGCGCTGGACATACCCCAGAACCGTCGCGCGCGATTCGATTCCGGTCATCCGTTCGACGGTGTCGGCGACGAGGCGCCCGATGCCGCCGAGGCGGACCGGGTCGGTGCTCGTCTCGACGCGTCGCTGGACCACCGCCTGGCCGCCTTCGGGTTTCGCGCCCTCGGCAACGCAGACGATGCTGAACCGTTTGCCGCGCCGATAGCGTTGGCGGCAGACGTCGGCCACGGCCTCCCAGCGGAACGGAATCTCAGGGATAAGGATGACGTCGGCGCCGCCGGCCAGCCCTGCGTGCAGCGCGAGCCAGCCGGCGTATCGGCCCATGACCTCGGCCACCATGACGCGGTGATGGGCGCCGGCGGTCGTGTGCAGCCGGTCGAGGGCCTCCGTGGCAATGTTGACCGCCGTCTGGAACCCGAACGTCTGTTCCGTGCCGCGGACGTCGTTGTCGATCGTCTTCGGGACGCCGACGATCGGGAGGCCCAGGGCGGCCAGCCGACCCGCGATGCTCATCGAGCCGTCGCCCCCGATCACCACGAGGCCGTCGAGGCGGTGTTTCTTGAAGACGGCCAGGGCGTCGGCGGACCTGTCGCGCCTGGTCACTTTACCGCGGCTCGTCTCGGCCCAGGCGAAGGGGTCGGCCTTGTTGCTCGTGCCGAGGATCGTCCCGCCGAGCGTCAGGATGTTGGAGACGGCCTGCCACGGGAGTCGGCGCGTGCGGCCGAGGACGAGCCCTTCGTAGCCGTCAAGGAAACCGACGACCTGGGCGCCGTGCTCGTGGAGGAGGGTCTTGGCGACGGCGCGGATGACGGCATTGAGGCCGGGGCAGTCGCCGCCGCCCGTCAGGACGCCGACGCGGAGCGGCGTCCGGCGGCGCGTCGCGGTTTTCCGCCTGGGGTTCTTGCGTCCGGTCTTCCTGGTCATCCGAACTCCCTTTCCTCTGTGCCGACGGGCGATTCTACTCCGCGCGATGCCGCGGTTACAGGGAAAACGAAAGGCCGCGCCTTCGCCGGCGGGGGCGAAAAAAGGAACCCGACGCCGGCGCGGCGCATCCAAGGAGGTGCGCAGATAGTGCGCGGCTTGCAAAGCCGCGCCGACGCCGGTACGCTTTCGGCAGCGAGTTGCTCTTTTGAAAACAGACCTTTTTTCCCTCTCCCCTTGTGGGAGAGGGTAGGGTGAGGGGAGGAAACGACGAATAATGAATATCCAACACCCAACCGCAGAAGGAGGAAGGAAACGATGCGCCCGACGCGGGGCTGTGCCGTTTTTCACTTGGTCCTTCTGCGGTTGAGTGTTCCTTGTTGGATATTCATCTTTTTCACCCTCACCCCCTCCCTCTCCCATCGAGGGAGAGGGAGGATGAAAGGATGTTTTCAACAGAGCGGCGCCGGATCGGGAAAGGGGAGAATCATGCGATTGGCCTCAACACGCATCGCCCTGGCGGTCGGCCTGGTCTCGGCCGCGATTCTCGCGGCAGGTTGCGAGGCGCAGAATCCAACGGGCCGCGCCCCGGGCGCGGCCGAGGACGACTCGGCCCCCCGGCGGACGCTCCTGGCGTGGCACGGGTCGCTCATCGGCAGCGACCGCCAGCAGTACCTCGCCTGCTTTGCGGGGACGGAGGACGAACTGGTGCTCGTTCTGGCGGCGTTCGAGGCGGTCGAGGCGGGTTGGGCCTTCCGCAACGCCGTCGTCGCCGCCTACGGCGAAGACGCGTGGCGCTCGTTCGAGCGGTCGGACGGGGCGCGCGTCGCCCTCTTTCCGCGCGAATCGGATTGGCCGATGCGAATCACCCTCGTCCGGACCGGCGCCTTGGCGTTCGGATACCTGCCCGGCGGGCGCGTGCCGATGCACCTCGTGGAAGACCGCGGCGCGTGGCGGATCCAGGCGGCGAGCCTGATTCCCCCCGGCCAGACGGCCGAGAAGGCGGCCTATTACCTCTTCCGCTGGTCGGCGGCGCTGCGGGAACTGGCGCAGCGTGTCGGTCGGCCGGGCGAACCGGCCGCGCCGCTCCGGGCGGACGCGCCGCGCCAGGCGCTCGAAGGAAAACTCGAGGCCGGCGAACTCAAACCGGCCGACGCAGCCATCCACTATATGATGATGCACTAATACTACTAATAAACTGTGTTCTCCAACGCAGAGGACGCAGAGAGCGCGGAGAACTGCAAAGATAGGGGAACGGCAAACAACATGCTTTGCGAGCCGCTGACGGAAATTGCCTTGCCGTTGTTACTCAATCCTCCCTCTGCGGCCTCTGCGCTCTCTGCGTTGAAATAGCGTTGTAGTACTAAGCCCCACCAGAAATGCTTTGACTGTATCCTTCGGCGTCGCTAGCGTGTTATATCTTGCTATGCCGCAAGGCGGGGGTCCGGGCGGACCATCGGCCGAGCGAGCGATCTTCGCGTCGCGGGCCTCGAGCGAAGACCAAACGGAAGGCCCGGTGGAGAAGGAAACCATGAAGTGCTGGAAAGGTCTCGTGTTGGGGTTGGCGCTGGTGCTCTTGGTGGCCTCGCCGGTTCTGGCGCAGGAAGAAGGCGCACAGAAACCTGTCAAGGCGGAGAAGGCCGAAAAGGCCGCCAAGGAACCAAAGGCCGAGAAGAGCGCGCTTCGCGGCGAGTATGCCATCATGGCCAGCGAGTGCCAGTTGACCGACGCCCAGAAGGCCGCCCTCGAAGCGGCCCTGGCCGCCAAGGAAGAGGCCATGAAGGCCGGCAAGGAAAAGGCCGACGCCCTGAAGAAAGACCTGGCGGCAGCGAAGGAGAAGAAAGACGAAGAGGCCGTCAAGCGCATCGGCGGCGAGATCAAGGCCCTCCAGACTGAGCGGGGCGCCGTCGAGACCGAGCATCAGGGCAAGATCCTCGGCTGCCTCAGCCCCGAGCAGCGCACGACGTGGGAAGGCTTCAAACTCTACCGCGGCCTGATGTACCGCTACAGCAAGGCCGAACTGGACGAGGGCCAGAAGGCGAAAGTCCGCGGTCTGGCGAACGAGGCGGCCAAGAAGATGCTGGCCGTCACGGGCGCCGGCAAGGAAGCCGAGGACGCCAAGGATAAGATCGAGAAGGAACTCAAGGCCTCCGTCGAGAACGACGTCCTGACGGCCGAGCAGAAGGAAAAGTTGAACGCCCCCAAGGCCCCGAAAGAGAAGGCCCCGAAGACGGGCGCCAAGGGAGCCAAGGCAGGGCCCGCTGAAATGTGACGCAGCCGGAAATGCGTTGATCAAGGCCGGGCGCGCCGGACGGCGCGTCCGGCCAGGTTTTTCAGCCGCCCGTGGCTCAGCCGGGGTGAAACCCCTTGCCAACGGGGGAGAGGGCGAATACGCTTGAAGCGCCGCCGTAGAGAAAACGGCGGCAGGCGGGTGTGGGGCGCGCCTGGATGCCGCGCCCGGCGGCTCCAATCTGGTACCGTGAAAGCGAGGCGAGGTGCGATGAAAGTCAAAGTGATTGTTCACGAAGCGCCGGAAGGCGGATACTGGGCCGAGGTGCCCGCCATTCCCGGCTGTGCCACCCAAGGGGATACGTTCGAGGAACTGCTGAAAAACCTCTACGAGGCCGTCGAGGGATGCCTTTCGGTCGACGTCCAGACGCCGCAGGGCGGCGACAAGGACCGCGTCCTTGAGATCGTCGTATGAAAGCGCTCTCCGGCAAGGCGCTGGGCAGGATTCTGGAGCGCCACGGATGGGCGCTCTTGCGGGTTCACGGAAGCCACCATATCTATGGCAAGCCGGGGAGCGTTGTTCGGCTTTCCGTGCCGGTTCACGGCAACAAGCCGCTCAAGACCGGCCTGCTTCGCCATCTCGTGAAAATGGCGGGCCTGCGCGAGGAGGGCCTGGATTGACGGGCTGACGGCTCGTGGCGCGCCTGGCCCGGCGCGCAGCCAAGGCCGGGCGCGCCTGGGGCGCGTCCGGCTCCTTTTGTGGGCCGAGGGAGCGACGGGCGTTCGCGGCGAAAAAATCAGTGGACACAGCCGGGCTGTGGTATAATAACCCCGCACGTTCTGTTCGGGCGGGCCCGCGTGGGCCCCTCGGGCATGGCGGTCTTCGCCGGGCGGGGCGGCAGGCGAAGACAACTCTGGAGCCCCGGTGGAGAGTACGACGATGGGAATGCGTCAATGGTGGTTGGCTGGTCTGTGTGTGAGTTTGCTGGCGGCCATGGTGGTCGTCGGCGGCTGCAAGAGCGAGCCGGTGCCTCCGCCGGCTGCGCCTGCTGCGAAATCGGCCCCTGCGCCGGCGGCTGAACCGGCTCCCGCGCCTGCTGCGAAACCGGCCCCTGCGCCGGCGGCGAAACCGGCGCCCGCGCCTACTGCGGAACCGGCGCCTGCACCGGCACCCAAGGCCGAAACCAAGTAGGGCGCCTGAGGTCGTCTGAAGCGAAGCCGTGAGCGAATGCGGCCGGGCTTGCCTCGCGCAGGCCCGGCCTTGCGTTTTGCGCCCGCGCGAGAAAAAGCGTGCGAGGCCGATGGCCCCGCACGCTCTTGCTTCAAGAGAAACCGGCGCCTATTTGAACTCCACTTCCACCAGGTGCGTCGAGCAGGAGATGCAGGGGTCGTAGGCGCGGACGAGCATTTCGAGGCCGTGGCGGACCTGGTCCTGGCTCTTCCCCTCGTCCATCATTTGGGGGATGTAGGCGCGGAAGTCGGCCTCGATGTTCGCCAGGTTCTGATTCGTGGGGATGACGAGGTTCGCCCCCGTCACGATGCCGCTGGAGTCGTACTGGTAGTGGTGGACGAGGGTGCCTCGCGGCACTTCGACGATGCCGACGCCTTCGCCCGCCTGTCCGGGCCACTTGAGGGGCGGCTTCTCGTCCTCGATGCCCGCCTCGATGGACTCGTCCAGCAGCCGAAGGACCTCGTAGTAGCAGTGGACCGACTCGACGACCTGGGCGGTGTTGTTGTGGAAGGTGTTCGTGGAGGGGGCCTTGAGGCCGAGTTTTTCGGCGGCGGCCTTCGCCTGGGGCACGAGTTGCTTGTGGTTGTTGTTGAACCGCGCGAGGGCCCCGACCATGAGGCTCTCGCGCTTATTCTTCACGTGCTTGGCGCTGGAGTGCCGGACGATGGACTCGTGGATGATCTTCTTGTAATCGCGCGGGCGGGCGCGGTCGCCGTCGCTCGTCACGAGGTCCCCGTCGAAGAACGCGTACTCATCGGAATGCGTGATGGATTCGTACTCGGTTTCGCGCCGGAAGGGCGGCATCGCGAGGGTCGCGAAGAGGTCCACGGTGGCCTGGACGTCGGGTTCGACCTTGGCGACCTCGGCCCGCAGTTCCTTCAGCGTCCGGACGGTCGGCAACTTCATGTAGCCGCCGGGCACCATGCCGATCGGGTGCGTGTGGCGTCCGACGAGGACCCGGCAGATGTGGGTGGCCATGGCCTTCAGACGCATCGCCCGCAGCACCACGTCCGTATGGGTCTTCGCGAGGGGAATGACGCTCGGGGCGCCCAGGAGGTCCGGGGCGACGAGGAAATAGACGTGGAGCCAATGGCTGTCGAGTTGCTCGGCATGGAGGACGAGGCGGCGGAGGCGCTCCGTCTGCTCGGAGCGCTCGAAGCCCATGGCGTCCTCGGTGGCCTTGAGACTCGCGGTCCCATGGCCGCACGCGCAGATGCCGCAGATCCGGGTCACGAGGAACATGGCGTCCTGCCAGGAGCGTCCTCGGAGCATCGCCTCGAAGAATCGTGGCGACTCGATGACCTCCAGTTTGCACTCGACCAGTTCGCCGTCCTCGACGCGGGCGACGATGTTGCCGTGGCCCTCGACGCGGGTGACGTACTCGACTCGCACGTCCAACGTTTTTGCGGCCTTCGCCATGCTTAACTCCAAGTGACTGAATAACCGAGTGACTGAGTGACGGAGTAACTGAGTGACTGAGGCGTGCCCTTATTCCTCGCGGTGGCAGGGAGCCTTTGGCCGAGGACCCCGGCCCCGCGAGCCACACCCGTTTACACACTCCTCAGTTACTCAGTTACTTTGTCACTCAGTTACTATCCTTTCGCCACTTCGTCGTACAGGCCCTGGAACAGGCGGAACTCCCGCAGGATGTCGTCCACCGTCAGGCCGAACTCCGCCATCACGTCCTTGGCGGCCTGGGCGTTGGGCTCGTCCACCAGTCCGCGGCACCCGATGCACTTGTGGCCCGCGCTCGGGCACATCAGCGGCGCACAGCCCGCGCGCGTCACGATGCCGAGGCACGGCAAACCCTTGTGCCAGAGGCAGACGTTGTCCGCCAGTTTACAGTCCACGCAGACCGGGTAGTTGGGCTGGCGGTAGGGCTTCCCCATGAGGAGGCACTTGGCGGCCGCCAGGAACTCCTCCGGGTTGATCGGGCACCCGTGGATCTCGGCGTCGACCTTGACCTCGGCCTTCAGAGGCCGGGCCGGGATGTGCGGGAACCAGGCCTTCTTGTCGCCGTACACGTACTGGGCGACGTCGTCGGGGTCCTGGAAGTTCTTCAGCATGTTGACGCCGCCGATCGTCGCGCACGCCCCGAGCGCCACCAGGACGTCGGTCTTGGCGCGGATTTCCTTAATCTTCTCGATGTCGTGCTCCGTGACGAGCGACCCCTCGACGAAGGCGACGTTGTAATGGTCCGCGTCGCCGTCGGACGCCTCGCGGAACCGCACGATGTCGGCGCGCTCCAGAATCGGCAGGAGCGCAGGCCCGCAATTGACCACCTGCAACTCGCACCCCTCGCAGCAGGAGAGGGCGTCGAACATGAGCGCCGGCTTCGCCATTGAAATCTCCACCACGGCGCCCGGCGTGTATTCACGCCGGGCTAAATAAACGGCGCCCATTTAGCCCCTGGTGAATACACCAGGGGCCATGCCTTAAATACCTTCCCGCAGCCGCTTCACCTGTTCGTACGTGAAAATCGGGCCGTCGCGGCAGACGTACACGCCGCGGATCTGGCAGTGCCCGCATTTCCCCACGCCGCATTTCATGTGACGCTCCAACGAGCAGATGATCCGGTTCTCGCGGATGCCCTCGGCGAGGGCCTCGAGGACGGCGAACTTGAACATGACCGGCGGGCCGACGATCACCGCCCACGTCTTCGCCGCGTCCAACTTCACCTGCTTAAACAGCCGCGTAATCACCCCCGTGCACCCTTTCCATTCCGGGCCGCAGCGGTCCACCGTCACGAGCGTCTGGGCGTCCGTGCGTTTCGTCCACGCGTCCAGTTCGCCGCGGAAGAGCAGCAGTTTCGGTTCCCGCGCCCCTACCAGGATCGTGACGCTCCGGTAATCCTTGCGGTTGTCCAGGCAGTAGCGGATGAGGCTCCGCGTCGGCGCGAGGCCCAGCCCCCCCGCGACGAACAGCACGTCCTCGCCCTTCATCTCCTCGTACGGGAAATGATTGCCGAACGGGCCCCGGACGCCCAGCCGGTCGCCCTTGCCGAACTTCATCAGCGCGCCCGTCACCGTGCCGGCGCTGCGGACGCACAGTTCGAACACCTTGCCCTGCGTCGGGCTCGAGGAGATGCTGATCGGCGCCTCCCCCATGCCGAACACCGAGACCTCGACGAACTGTCCCGGCTCGTAGCCCAGGGGCTGGCCGTCCTCTATCTCGATCCGGAAGAACCGCTCCGTCTCGGTCATCTGCTCGGCCGAGAGGATCCGCGCCATCCGCGGGACGTACGGGCTCGGCGCCGCCGCGCCTTTTTCAATGTCGATGTCGACCTGCGTCATGCCTCAACTCCTCGATTCGGCGCCCGCCACGGTGCTGCTTCGCCGTTTTCCTGTCACTTGAGACGATGTTGTGTTGTGCCGTTGGGTTGTTCAATCCGCAATCCGAATTCCGCAATCCGCAATGGCTTCACCGGTCCCCGGCGATCTGAACGAACGTGTCCTTGATGCTGATGGCGGCGACGCAGGCCCGCTCGCACCGCCCGCACCCGACGCACCCCACGCGCCCCGTCTGCTCCAGGATGAACTTCCCCTTGCGGTACATCCGGTGGCGGAGGCGGCTGGCCCGATGCTCCCGGAAGTTCTCCCCGCCCGCGACCTCGGCGAACGGATCCAACTGGCACGAATCGTAGCGCCGCACGCGCGTCCCGCTCCCGAGGTCCTCGGCGATCACGTCCGCCACGTCCCAGCAGTAGCACGTCGGGCACGTCGTGTTGCAACTCCCGCACGAGAAGCACCGCCGCGCGATCGCTTCCCACACCAGGCTGTCGTACGATTCGTCCAGGATCTCCGGAAGGTACCGCACGTCGAAAGGCAGTTTCAGGTGGAAGCCCGCGCGCTTCCGCTCCGCGAACTCCTGCCGCGCCGCCAGGTCCCCCTTCTTCGCCTCGCGCATCTTCACGAGGTCCCGCAGGCGCTTCCCCAACTCCGTCTTCGTCTCGACGAACCACCCGCCTTCGATTGGCGTCAGCGCCAGGTCGTAACCCGTCTCGGGATACAGCGACCCCATGTCGAGGCAGAAGGAGGTTTCGTCGCAGGGTTTCTCGCAATCCAGCATTACGACGGCGGTGTCCGCGCGGCGGGCCAGGTAATGCGGGTCCGGCACGTCCTTGCCGAACGCCGCGTCCAGCGTCGCGATCGCCGTCACATCGCACGGGTGGACGCCGAAGAGGACCATCGGCTCGTGTTCGAGAACGGCCTCGGGTTGCGGGTCCCCGCCCAGGCGGTACGTCACCAGGGCCTCGCGCGGCGGCCAGAGAAACTTCTTCGGCCCAAGCACCGTCAGGCCGTAGTCCAGTCTCAGGTCGCCCGGCTCCGCCAGGGTCCCGGCGCGCCGGGACTTCGCCGTGGCGACGTCCGGCTCCCGGAGGATTTCCCACGCGAACTTCTCGCTCCGGTCCGAGACGCTCGTTTCCTTCAGGACCGGGCCCGCCACCCGCCGATCCTTCGCGAGCGCCCCGACCCACCCCGCCAGATCTTCCGCTTTCAGGACTCGTGGCAACATGCGCGACCGACCTTTACGTTCGGGTTACTGGTTCAGTGCCTTGGCAACTTCGTCGAGCAAGACGTCCGGGTCCACCGGTTTTTCGAGGAAGACGTCGACCGGCAGGTAATCGGCATCCGTCTCGGGCGAGAACTCAAAGCCCGTCTTCTGCGAGATGCCCGTCAGCATCACGATCGGCACCTTGGCCGTCGCCGGGTTCCCGCGGATCTCTTCCGCCGTGTGGAACCCCTCCGTGTCATCCGTCATCATCACGTCCAGGAGGACGCAGTCCACGCCGCCCTTCGCCAGACGCGCGAGGCCCTCCTTGCCGTTCGACGCCGACTTGACCGCGTAACCCGCGCTTTCCAGGACGACCCGCGTGGCCTCCACGAAATCCGCGTCATCGTCAACGATCAGGATGGTTTTTTTGGCCATGGTTCCGGTCTCCGGTTCACGGCCTGCCCTGGGCGCGGCTTGGGGCGGCCTTGTGAAACTTATCACAAACTCCCGCCAAAAATTTTTTGCCCCCACTGCAAGGCACAGATTGTAGGCGACCCACCTCCCCCTGTCAAATGCCTTTCGCCAAAATTTCTCATGTCCACTGCGACCGCGCCCCTTTCTCCCCCCGCCCCGATTCCGGTTGCATGTCGCCCCCGCCCCGGGCATCATGGAAGACGGACCGCACCTCTGCCACCGCACGCGGCCGAAACGCACCGCCTGGAAAGGCCCGTCATGGAACCCCGGCAACCGGCGACCACCGCCACCGGCCTCCCCTCGCCCCCGCGCTACCGCGGCGAGGTGATTTACCTCTTCGCCTTCGACCTGGCCTATGACATGAAGCGCGAGCCCGTGGAGACGCTCCTCGGCCAACCGGTCAGCGAGTATGCCGTCGGCCCGAGCAAACGCAGCCCCAAGTATTTTCTCTTCTACCGGCCGCGGATGGTTGTCCTGCCGCCCGTCGAGCGACGGACGGCGCGCGGGCCCGTCCAGGTTCGCCGCAGCGTCAAACTCTTCAGCGTCGGCGCGATGAGCGTCCAGATCCGCGTCCCCTTCGAGGCCGCCTCCCTCGAAGAACTCGTCGCCTACCACGACCTCGCCTTCGAGGACGGGACGCCCGAGGACGAGGCGCGGCAACTGGCGGAAGAGGCCCGGCGCGAACTCGCTCCCTTCTGCATCCGCCCCGTCTCCCAGGTCCGCGAGAGCGAGGACTACACCGTCTTCTCCCTCGAGGACCTCTCCGCCGCCGGCGTCTCCGCCGAGGACTGGTTCCACCAGCACGTCCGCCCGGTCGCCGGTCTGCTGGCTCACGAGGAAGATGCCGGTCGCCTGTCGCAGCAGGAAGCCGTCGAGTCCACCGCGCGGTACTTGAGTTACTACGACACCGACCTGGTGGTCGTGGACTGGGACGCCGCCCTCGTCGCCGGCGCAGGCACGAGCCTCGACGACGTCCTCCACATCATGGAACTTGCGAACGTCCAACTGGTGGAACTTGAGGCCTACGACCGCCTCCTCGACACCGCGCTGGACGCCGCCTACCGCGACATCGCTCGCCGCACCCCCAGCCCGCGCCGACAGATCCGAAGGAACCTCCGCGAAATCCGCGTCGACCTCGCGCGCCTCAGCGACGAACTCGTCAACATCACCAAGTTCTTCGGCGACTGGTACCTCGCCGAAATCTATCAGAACGTCTCCGAACGCTTCCACCTCGCCGACTGGCACAAAATCCTCGACGAGAAACTCCAAACCCTCGGCGACCTCTACGACCTGCTGCAGCAGGACCGCGTCAACCTCTGGATGGTCGTCCTCGAAATGACGATCGTGCTCCTCTTCATCATCGACGTCGTCATCCTCCTCGCCGGCCGCTGACGCCTCGCCGCCTTTCGAGCCGCCCGCTGCCTTTCGAGCCGCCTGCTTTGTGGGCGGCCACGCTCCCCGCCGCCGAGCGCTCCCGCGCGCTTGGCTCAGCAGATCCTCGGCAAATCCTCGCCGTAGGGGCCCAACCAACTCACACGGGAATCAATCGGATCGTCAAAAACTGAGAGTGAAATCCTGCATGTAGCCGTTGTAGATAAATACGCCATGACGCAAGACATCGCGTCCCACAAGGCATTGGATATGTTGGCCTTGTAGCGGCGCTTCGATCGCTACCGTTTCAACCACTACGTTGCTTGGAAAGACCAGGCGCGTCAGGTACTGGAGGCAGCGGATGTTGGTCGAGGACGGCGTATGGATAAACGTCACACCGACGGGCTTCAACCCGAGGCGCTGAATAAGATCAGGCCGTAGCACCGTCCCCGTTGCGCCCGTGTCTATCATGGCCAAGGCGGGCACGGGAACGGGAACCTTTGTGCCCTTCTTACTCAGCACATCCTCCAATGCAGACCCGACTGCAATCCTGACCTCGACGACAGGTCCGGATGCCTGAAGGTCCGGAACTCGTGTTGTGAATGATGGCATTCAAACCCCCAAGAGATTCGAAGTAAAGTTCTGCGGGACCTCGATCTCCAAAATCTCCTTCACGAGAAACGGAACGTTGCCGAAGCGTTCGTAACCTTGCCGGATCGCGTCCTGCGACGTGTCAAAAACGTCAACCACCTCCTTGCCCTTAATCAGCGCGAATTTTCCCTTTGCCTTGCTGAGCAATTCGACCTTGTGTGCCTCATACGTCTCCAATTCTTCCTGCAATGTTTGTGTCATGTGAATCACCTCCCTTGCTGGGCGTATTATAGGCGCTCCCCGCCGCTTTCGCAAGCATGTCAACAAATTCTCGGCAAATCCTCGCCGTAAGGCATCTCCAGGATCCGTTCCCCCCCGATCGCCGTCCGCAGGATGACCCTCGGCCCGCGGGCCGGCGCATCCGTCACTTCGCCCACGAGCGCCGCCTCGCGCCCGAGCGGATGGTTTCGCATCGCCCGAAGCACGGCCTCGGCCTCGTCGGGCGGCACGACGACGACGAACTTCCCCTCGTTCGCCACAGTCAAGGGGTCCAGCCCGAGCGCCTCGCACGCCCCCTCCACCGCCGGCCGCACGGGAATCGCCGACTCCTCGATCCGCATCCCGACCCCCGCCGCCTCGGCCAACTCGTTCACCGCCGCCGCGAGGCCCCCCCGCGTCGGGTCCTTGAGGGCCCGAAGGTTCGGCGACGCCGCCAGCACCGCCTCCGCCAGCGGCCAGAGCGGCGCGACGTCGCTCGCCACCGCCGACTCGAACTCCAGGCCCTCCCGCCGGCTCATCACCGCGATGCCGTGGTCCCCCATCGTCCCGGAAAGGAGCACCCGGTCGCCCGGTCGGATGGCCTCGGCCCCCAGCCGCCGGCCAGCCGCGATCGCCCCGATGCCGCTCGTGTTGATGAACAGGCCGTCCGCCCCGCCGCGCTCCACCACCTTCGTGTCCCCGCATACCACCGCGACGTGCGCCTCGCTCGCCGTCCGCGCCGCCGAGTCCAACACACGCTGGAGTTGCGCCAGCGGAAGGCCTTCCTCCAGGATCAGCGCCAGGCTGAGCGCCACCGGCCTCGCCCCGAGGCACGCCAGGTCGTTCACCGTCCCCGCCACCGCCAGGCGCCCGATGTCCCCGCCGGGAAACTCGAGCGGACGGACCACGTAGGAATCCGTCGTGAAGGCGATGGTGGTGCCGGGCAACTCAATCCGCGCCGCGTCGCCTAGGCGCGCAAGTTCCCCCCGGCCGCCCGGCGCGAAACGCGAGAGAATCTCCCGGCGCACCAGGCCCATCATGCGCTCGCCCCCGCCCCCGTCCGCCAGGAGAATGATCTCGTCTCTCATCGCCTTGCCTCTTTCCTTACGCATTTCTGTTCTCTGCGCTCTCCCTGGCAGGGCTACGGCCCCTGCCGTGGCCCGCTGCGTTCTCTGCGGTGAATCCACCCGTGCGATGCGCTACAGCCGCTCGTACCGCGCCACGGCGCGGAAAATGCCCGCGATCTCGCGCGGCGCGAGTAACGTCGGCGCGTACTGCTCGTTCAGCGCCTGCAGGCGCACCTGGTCCTTCGAGTCGAAGAAGACCCGCTTGAACGCCGCCTCCGAATCGTTCGGCCGGGCCCCCAGCGAGTATCGCACGAAGCAATCGTCGCCCGATTTCACCTCCGCCGCCGGACTGAAAATCACCACGTCGCCCTCGTGGTACTTCGGCTCCATCGAGTCGCCCACGACGCGCACCCCAAACGCGTTCGGGTCCTCCAGTTCCGCCGGGCCCGACACGTACTCGTCCGCCATCCCGACCGGGTATCCCAGGTCCGTGAACTCCACGGGGTACCCCGCCGCCACCTTGTTGATGACGGGGATTCGGCGAACCTTGCGCTCGGCTCTTTCGGTGCGCGGCGCGCCCCATTCCGCCAGATGATGCAATAGGCCGCTCCGATGCAGCGCGTCGAGGTCCAGGCCGCCGCTTCCGCGCGCCGGACCGCTGCCTTCGGACGCCTCCCCGCCCGCCTCGTCGCCCTCGCCCCGCTTCGTCTCCAGAAGCGCGCGCATCACGGACTCCGTCGAGTCGAAGATCTCCCTGAGCCGCGCCATCCGGGCCTTGATGTCGTCCGGCAACTGGGCCAGGTGCGCCCGCGTGACGAGCGTCTCTTCGTCCTGGCCGAGCGCGCGGGCG